>OKOR01000005.1_pt1 | contig 156510 bp, 150 predicted proteins | sample 1614771 | NCBI WGS metagenome assembly OKOR01 (sample SAMN04436970, study PRJEB24849) | human gut metagenome | biome: human gut; feature: NICU; material: stool | host: Homo sapiens | place: USA: Saint Louis, MO | collected 2010-03-22
ACATTTTCCAGGGCCCACCATCAGCAAGCGTTACACCACACTAAGGGACGCAACCAGAGGTCTTGCACTGTTGCGGTGCGGTTGTCTTCTTTCTCACCGTATTGGACCCTGCGAAATTAATTGGATACGATAGGCCCATGTTGATTTCAGGTTCCGTTTTCATGCGGCCGCTCACCAGCCGCTAAGGCGGTTTTCTCCCTCCCGCAGGTTAGAAACCGCTCCGGTCCTTTAGCCGGGCGGCCATTTGCCATGCCCGGCTCCGTTTCAACTCCACGGAGCACACCTGATGTCTACATACGGATACGGCCGTCACGAACATGGCCAAAATTTTCTCACAGACCACAAGATCATCAACTCCATCGTCGATCTTGTAAAACAAACCTCCGGCCCCATCATTGAGATCGGGCCAGGAAGCGGTGCCCTCACTCACCCGATATCCCACTTGGGGAGGGCAATAACGGCAGTTGAGGTAGACGCAAAACTAGCTGCCAAACTCACAAAAAAGACCGCCTCGGCGTCGGTCGAAGTGGTCCATGATGATTTCCTCAACTTCCCGTTACCCGCCACTCCCTGCGTCATTGTGGGAAACATTCCCTTTCACCTCACCACTGCCATTCTTCGAAAGTTGTTGCATGCGCCGGCATGGACTGCCGCTGTACTCCTCATGCAGTGGGAAGTCGCTCGCCGCCGGGCCGGGGTAGGTGCAAGCACGATGATGACAGCTCAGTGGTCCCCATGGTTCACGTTTCACCTTGGTTCCCGAGTACCAAGGTCTGCTTTCCGGCCACAGCCAAACGTTGACGGGGGGATCTTAGTGATCCGCCGGGTGGGTGACCCGAAGATCCCGATAGAGCAACGCAAAGCCTTTCAGGCGATGGTGCACACCGTTTTCACCGCCCGGGGACGCGGGATAGGGGAAATTCTCCGAAGGGCAGGGTTGTTTTCATCACGTTCAGAGACACAATCATGGTTGCGCTCGCGAGGAATCGACCCCGCAACCCTACCTCCCAGATTGCACACCAGCGACTGGATCGATCTCTTCCAGGTGACTGGTTCCTCTTCACCGCGCCATCGGCCCATTTCACAATCGGGAAGTAGTCAACGCCCTCCTCAACGGAAAAATCGAGGCCGGCGGCGGTAATCCCCCCACCACCAAAACCGAAATCCACCAGTAGTAGTGAACGACCCATGTTCGTCTACCGTGAGCCGCGTTATGGCAGTGACGTGTTCTCGTCGGGCACAGTCATAGTTCCCGGCGTTGCCAGCGACAGGGTTCTACACCCAGCAGCGGGACCGATCAAAATCACCCGCACGGGGAACGACCCTGCTGGTGGTTTCGATTTTGATGAAAGCGAGGAGACATAGCCCCTCGCCAACTCCCCGTAGCTGGCGAACAGTAGCTCCTGGCGCTGGCGCTCGTTGGTGAGTTTGCGTGCCACATCGAAAGCCTTATCGACTTCCCGGTCCAAGTTGTTGTGAGCCTTGAGCAGAATTGGGTCCATCGATAACGGGTTGTAGTGCTCCGCGAGTGACCGCTGGGGGTGCCGCTCGCGTGCCCGCAGCACCAACTGTCCAGCGTCGATGATTCGCTGCTGCGCCTTCTCATCTAGTTCACACAGAGCTGGTCCGCAGTTGTAGCTCCCGATGTACTCCGAAAAACGGAAAAAATAAATAGTGGGGATACATCAACCTTCCACTTTCCATTCTTCCGGCTCAGAGTATTGAGGGGTCTGGGACCGGGTCCGTAAACCCTTTATGTTTTTCGCGCACAGCGGTTTTTAGCGACGCACCCTATAGGTTTTCCGCAGAACCTATATGTGTTTCTGTGCACCCCCATATGTTGTCTGTTTCTAGCGGTATTTCGTTGTACTTTGCGCATCGAATAGTTATTTATCGACGACACTCCGTTGAATTTAAGTTCAATGTGTAGGTTAGCCGCATAAGAAGCTCTGGCAGATGGTGGGATAATCCTGCTCTGACATCTTATTCCAGCTTGGATGCGCTGGGATTAGGACTGGTCACGTGTGAGAAGGTTTCGTGTACAACTAGTGACATGAACTTTTTATTGCTCGGTGGTACCGGTTTCCTTGGAGGACACATTGCGGCTGCAGCAATCGACCGAGGGCATCAAGTTACTTGCCTCGCGCGGGGTAACGGGAAGGTTCCCAACGGAGCCGAATTTGTGAGTTCAGACCGTGACCGTGACGGTGCGTACGATGAGGTTGCGGGGAAAACTTGGGACACCATTGTGGATCTGACGAGTCAGCCGAAGCATGCGCGGGATGCGGCGGCGAAACTCCAGGCCAAGCATCGTATATTTGTGTCTTCGAGCAGCGTATATGAGGACCAAGGAAGTATTTCTTCCGAGTCTGATTCCATAGTCACTCCGCTTGAAATTGACTACATGGAGAACATGGGGCAGTACCCAGCTGCAAAGTCTGCTTGCGAAACGATTTATCGCAGCACAAATAGGTCGGTAATGGTAGTTCGACCCGGTCTGATCGCCGGCTACGGCGACGAAACAGGGCGCAGTGGTTACTATCCGTGGCGCTTCGCGCATCCCACGGGTGAGAACGTGATCGTCCCAGACCCGGCGTTTCCCGTCGCTATGATTGATGTGAAAGACCTTGCAGACTGGATAGTTGAGTCTGCAGAAGTTGGGACTTTCGGAACCTTTAACGCTACGGGGTTTGCTACTTCCTTGTCTGATGTGTTCAAGATTTCGCGTGAGTTAACCGCATCGGAGGCTACGGAGCGACCTTGCTCTGATGAACTGCTTCTCGCTAATGATGTAACCCCGTGGATGGGCCCAAAATCGTTGCCGTTGTGGGTACCAGGTGAACAGTTTCGCAACATCGCGCTACTCGATTGCGCCACAGCCTACGAAGCTGGCCTGCAGATTCGCCCGTTGAAAGAAACATTGGCGGATGCGCTGCGATTCGAAGAAGAACAGCAGGGGGAAAGACTCGCTGGGCTCAGCGATGAAGAGGAAGTCGTGCTTCGCCAGCGGTTAGAAGATGGTATTTAGTTTCGGCGGGAACAGTTTTAGTTGCAGTCGGGACCGTGCTCAGTTGGTTTTCGTTCCGCGACTGAGTGGGAGAATGGGTCCGAATCTGGCTTGAGGGCAACTTCGGCGGTGCTAGCTCTTCGTGACGGGGAGCGATCTAGCCTGCGGAGGTTGCCTTTCCGAGCAGAAAACGCCTTGCGGCACACTTTTCAGGTTTCTCGATTCGCTTACAACTGAGTGAGGTAGCCTTCTTTCGCCACTCCGTTGAATTCAAATTTAATGTGTAACGCGGAGCGTTAATGACGTTTCGCGTTATTGGGGGGGGGGGAGGTTGAAGAGCGCTGTCTCTAACTCCGGTTTTCGTTCGGCCTCGGTCCATTCCGCTACCTCGTGTGTAGAATCTGCAAGCGGTATCGGGCCGTTGAACTATTAGGTTCACCCACAGTTCCCGTGCCTGCACGCATCGAGAAGGACCAGGTGGTGAACTCGAATGACTCGCCTGGTCCAACGTGTGTGCGCTCGGCGCGTGGTTTAACTCTTATAAGACTTGCCGGTCACAGCCTCAGCGTTTCGCTCGTGCAGCCCGCAGGCCGTTCAAGATCACGATGACTTCAGCGACTTCGTGAACCAACACGACGGCGGCCAGGCCCAGCACACCGCTGATCGCCAGTGGCATCAACACGATGATGATGGCCAGAGACAGCACGATGTTCTGGTTGATGATCCTGCTGCCTCGGCGGGCGTGCTGCAGCGCCTGCGGGATCAGCCGGATGTCGTGGCCAGTGAAGGCGACGTCAGCGGACTCGATCGCGGCGTCAGAGCCGGTTGCTCCCATCGCAATGCCCACCGTCGCGCCCGCCAGTGCCGGCGCGTCGTTGATGCCGTCGCCGATCATCGCCGTCGGCGTCTTGGAGGAAAATTCGGCGACGATGCTTGCCTTGTCCTCAGGGCGCAGCTCGGCGCGCACGTCGTCGATTCCGGCGATTTCAGCCAGCGCCCGGGCGGTGCGAGTGTTGTCGCCGGTGAGCATGCTCACTTCCACATCGTTGGCGCGCAGGGTCTGCACGGCTTCGGGAACCTCGGGACGCAGCTCGTCGCGGACACCGATCGCTCCGGCGAGAGCGTCATCGACGGTGACTAGGACGCAGGTCTGGCCTTCGGACTCCATGCGCTCAACGTCTGCCTTCAGTGGCCCGGCGTCGATCCACCGGGGGCTGCCCACCAGCACCCGTCGGCCTTCGACGGTGCCGCTGATGCCGTGCCCGGCTTCCTCGCTGATGTCCTGGGCGGCGGGCGCTTCGGGCCCCGCTGCCGCGATCGCCGCGGCGAGGGGGTGCGTCGATTGCTGCTCAACTGCCGCCGCGAAAGTAAGCACCTGCGCCCGATCAAACCTGTCTGCCGGGACCACGCCGGTAACCTCGGGCTGGTTGCGGGTGAGGGTTCCGGTCTTGTCCACCGCCAGGTGACGGATGCCGCCGAGCCGCTCGAACGCCGCGCCAGACTTGATGACCACGCCGAACTGGCTGGCCGCGCCGATCGCGGCCACGACCGTCAGCGGCACGGAGATTGCCAGCGCGCACGGCGACGCTGCGACCAGAACCACCAACGCACGGGTGATCCACGTCTCGGGGTCGCCCAGCAGCGAGCCGATCACGCCGACTAGCACCGCCAGGATCATCACCCCGGGCACTAGGGGTTGGGCAATCCGGTCGGCGATCCGGGCGCGGTCGCCCTTTTCCGCCTGCGCCTGCTCGACCAGGTCCACGAGTGTGGTCAGCGAGTTGTCCGTTCCAGCTGCGGTCGTCTGGACTTCCAGCACACCGGCGGAGTTGATCGCTCCCGCGGGCACCTCGTCGCCGGGCGCAACCTCCTCCGGAATGGATTCTCCGGTGATCGCTGAGGTGTCAAGGCTGGAGCGCCCAGACCGAATGATGCCGTCCGTGGCGATCCGCTCTCCGGGGCGCACGAGCATAAGCTCGCCAGCCGCGAGGTCCTTCGCTGCGACCTCGACCGACGTGCCGTCGCGCAGCACCGTCGCGGTCTGCGGTACCAACTTCAACAGTGCCCGCAGTCCGCCCTGCGCCCGGTCCATCGCCTTGTCTTCCAGCGCCTCGGCGATCGAGTACAGGAACGCTAGCGCCGCGGCCTCTCCGACGTAACCGAGGATTACCGCGCCGACCGCGCTGATGGTCATCAGCAAACCAATGCCGAGCTTGCGCTTCGTGACAAGGTTTCGGATCGCGTCGGGCGCGAACGTATACGCCCCTAGCAGCAGGCCGACCCAGAACAGTACTGTCGCGGGTGTCGCTAGCCCGGACCAGCCCAGCGCCAGGCCTACGCAGAGGGCTACGCCGGAGAAGATCGGCAGTAGCAACTCGGGGTCCTTCCACCATGGCCGATCGAGTTCTTCGATCTCCGTGGCGGGTTCGTGTTCGCATCCACACGCCGAGCTCATGCGTCCTCTCCCTTCTCGCCGCAGCCGGGCACCGAGCACTCAGGGTCGATGCACGGGGCGTTTTCGTCGACAGCCAACGTCGCGTTCACCAGCGCGTTGAGCGCTGCCGCGAGGTGCGGATCGGCGATTTCGTAGCGTGTCTTGCGGCCCTCCGGCTCGGCAACGACGATGCCGCAGTCACGCAGGCAGGTCAGGTGGTTCGAGACGTTTGAGCGGGTCAGGCCCAGGTCGCGCGAAAGTACGGCCGGGTAGCTCGGGCCGTCGAGTAGTGTCATCAGGATTCTGGAACGCGTCGGATCCGCCATGGCCCGACCGAGCCGGTTCATGACGTCGAGGCGTGAAGCAATAGTCAGCATGTGCTGAACAATACATCGTGTGCTGAACTATTCAAAGTGTGCTGAACTGACAGTTACGCGAAGGTCCTGCGACCTGCAAGAATTAGTCGATGGGATAGCAGATGACTGATCCTTTGTGGTTCGGCTGCCACCCAACGCGGGAGCGGCGTGGGTGGCGAGGTTCTCGAGAAAGTTACTTTGCAACTACATACCGTGGAGTTCCGGTTTAACGTGTAGTTCCGCTACTGCTTCTTGGGTATCCGGATGGTGAGTCGGGGCATTGTCCACCCCCGTCGGCGTCAGATCCTGCCGGAGCACACGGTCACGGGGATTTGCTTCAGTGCATGGCTCGTAGAGCCTCAGCGCAGCGGGGTGGAACTCATTTCCGCCCGTCTCGATCCCCAGGTCATGGTCCATGAGTGCGCGCCCGACTCCTTGCCTTTGGGATTACGGGTGTACTCCAAGGGGGTCGATGTACCCATGCTCGGGTCTGTTTTCCAAGGACCAGTGAACGATGCCCAGGAAGTGGTCTTGTTCGTCGATGGTCAAGGCCACGCACCTGTCCTTCGACGGACAGTGCAAAGTGTGAGCCGATCTTCGTTGGTCGTCCCGTTGTCATGATGAATTCCCTGATACGCAGTTTGTCTTTCCCCGTTGTGTGGTCAATGAACCGAGCCGCGACGAAACGCGGGTTTCGGGGGACTGCTCAGCGGGTGCGCATCTGCGCGAACGCCTGTATGGGCAAAAGTACAGCGGTGCCTTTTGCGGTGGTTCTGCCTGCGGTCTGATTGGCAGAATTGCTGCTGAGTGACCGATCTAGAGCCTGCTGATTGACTGATATTAATTCGGCTAAGTGGCTGATTCAGGTAGTGGCACTGGTAGGGTCATGACCATGGAATACACCCGTCGTATCGTCGATGGCGAGCTGGATGAGCTGTTCGGCGAGATTCCAGCTCTCGCCTTGGATGGCCCCAAGGCGGTCGGCAAGACCACCACCGCGCGCCAGAGAGTACGCACCGTGGTCCAGCTCGATCGTCGTGCCGAGGCGGAACCCGTTGCAGCCGATCCGTCGATCATCCTGCGCCGCCCTGAACCCGTTCTGTTGGATGAGTGGCAAAAACTGCCCGCCGTGTGGGACGTGGTGCGGCATACGGCTGATGAGGATCCTCGCGGCGGGCGTTTCCTATTCGCGGGCAGTGCTTCCCCTCAATGCGGTGCCACGGCGCATTCGGGCGCAGGAAGGATCGGAAGGCTGCGGATGCGGCCCATGACGCTTTCTGAACGAGGAGTGGTGGAACCTACTGTCAGTCTCGGCGGACTCCTGTCTGGTGGGGAAGTGCGCTTTGCCGGGGATACCACCTTCGCCTTGGCCGACTACGTCGAGGAGATCTGTGCTTCCGGTTTCCCTGGCCTGCGAGGGCTTGGAGCTCGTGCGTTGCGGTTCCAGCTGGAGTCCTACCTCCGCAATGCCGTGGACCGGGAAGTTGCGGAGCAGGGACTGGCGGTACGTCGGCCAGAGGCGATGATGGCATGGTTGCGTGCCTATGCCGCCGCCACCGCATCGACCGCCAGCTACTCCCAGATCCTGGATGCTGCCACACCTGGCGAGAGCGAGAAACCTGCCCGGTCCACTGCCAACAGCTACCGTGACGCCTTGGCGTCGTTGTGGCTGTTGGACCCAGTCCCCGCGTGGAGTCCGACGGGCAGCCTGATGAAGCGGTTAGGGGCCAGCCCCAAACACCATCTTGCCGATCCTGCGCTCGCCGTCCGGCTTCTCGGGCTGACTGCTGCTGCGCTGCTCGATGGTGAGGGCAAGCCGTTGGCATCGGCGACAGGAGGGCTGCTCGGCCCATTGTTCGAGTCCTTGGCCACCCTTTGCCTTCGGGTTCCGGCGCAAGCCGCCGAAGCCGAGGTATTTCACTTACGCACCCGCAATGGGGATCATGAGGTTGACCTGATTGTGGTTCGGCCGGATGGCCGTTTCCTGGCCGTTGAGGTCAAACTCGCGGCGACTGTCGAGGACGCTGACGGCAAGCACCTTCGCTGGCTGAGAGAGAGGGCGGGGGATCGGATGTTGGATGCTGTCATCGTCAACACGGGACCCCACGCATATCGACGCGCAGATGGAATCGGCGTCGTGCCCCTGGCGTTGGTGGCTCCGTAGTTCCCCACGCTGAAGCCGTCGGCACCGAGGAAACAGACGTTGGTCCTGTTCGGAACTTGGTGGAGTTCCGCTTCAACAACTAACCTCTGGAGTTGGAATCGCATTCTGCGGTGTCACTCAATTCGAAAGTCACGGCGTCGATGTTGTCTTCCATTTCCAGGCCGGGGTAATGCATATCGAGGGCTTGGTGTAGCTCGGTCAATGAGGCGAAGCCGTCCCGTTGTGCTTGTTCCTCAGTGAGGTCGCAGCGGCGTGTGGCAAGCACGGAGAAATCACCTGGCCTGTCGGGCCGTAGACCGCGACGATAGCGTCGATGGGGTCTTCTGGGCACGTGGCCGCGTGGTTGGCAAGGGCGGAGATCTCGCCGCATGGGCCGCCGAGGAAGTGGAAGGCGTTTAAGCCAAGCACGATCTGGCCCGATCTGGTCAGCAATGCTGCAGCGACTGTGTGGTTGTTGTCATCGTTGCACTGCTTTGCACAGGCAGTGGCCGTCTCTACGAGCTGGCGGAGTCCGGCGGTGATCATGTCCCAACGGTATCAATCGGAGTGCAAGCCACACCGAAGCCGGAGAATGCGTAGCCACGGGCTTGCGCCTTGGATGTCTGGTATGCGCCGGCATCCGACCGAGCTCTGTTTCAACGTGAAAGCCCCTTGGTCAGAGCCTTGCGGGGACGAAAGTGATCAGCCGCTGTTCATTCTTGCCGACACGGTAGGGCATCCGTACGGTCTGCTTGTGCGGTGATGGGCGGGGGGTTAGTCCGCAAGTTCGTCAAGTCTATGCGCTCATGTTTGTAAGGTTTGGAAGCTCACATTTGCTAAGTCGAGAGCATGGAGCTGGATGGATTTGTTCCCCGTCGTATCAGCGATCTTCTTGCTGAGCAGATGCGGATCGAGCCGGTGATCGCCCTGCATGGCCCGCGGTCGGTGGGAAAGTCGACGGTGCTGCGCGGCTTCGCCGAGGTGGTTGGCGGTTCGGTGATCGACCTCGACGACGTTGAGGTGCGTGAGGCGGTCCAAGGCAACCTAGCGGCCACGGTGAGCGTCGGAGCTCCAGTGTGCATCGACGAGTATCAGCGAGTCCCTGATGTGCTTGATGTGCTCAAAGCGCGGTCGAATCGTGAGGGGAGCCTTCCAGGGACGGCTGTCGTCACGGGCTCCACGCGCCAGGATGCTCTGCCGGCGACAGCGCAGGCGCTGACTGGACGGCTTCACTCGCTAGTCATCTGGCCGCTCTCGCAGGGGGAGCTTGGGGGAGTGCGAGAGAACCTGCTCGAGGTGCTCTCGGGCGATGCCTGCGCTGTTGTCCAGGCTGTTCCGGCGTCAGCCACGACGCGGCCGGAGTATGTCGATCGCGTGTGCTCCGGGGGAATGCCCCTGGCGCTGCATCGGTCCGGAGCAGCGCGGAGTCGGTGGTTCGACGACTTTGTCCGGGCCTCCGTCGAGCGTGATGTAGTCGAGCTCAGCAAGATTCGTGAGCGTCAGGCCCTTGCGGATCTCTTGGGGTACGTGGCGGGGCAGACCGGTCAGCTGCTCAACGTGACAGCGGCGGCCGAGAAGATCGGCGTCAGTCGCCCAACCGCAGAGGCTCACGTCCGGCTCCTCGAGGACCTATTCCTGATTGTGCGTCTCCCGGCCTGGGGGAAGACTCTCCGCTCCAGGGTGAATGCCAAGCCCAAGGTCCATGTCGTCGATTCCGGTCTGGCTGCCCGCCTGCTCCGGCTCACTCCGGATCGGCTCACCGGAATCGACCCGACCTCACTCACGGATTTCGGATACTTGCTGGAGACATTCGTCGTCGGGGAGTTACGCAAGCAGGCGTCGTGGCTCGATGAGCCTGTCGCGCTGGGACATTGGCGGACGAGCGACGGTGCGGAGGTTGATCTGGTGGTCGAGTACGACGACGGTCGGGTTGTCGCGTTTGAGGTCAAGGCCAGTGAGCGTGCTCCTGGCAAGGACTTCCGCGGTCTGGCCCAACTTCGTGACTTGCTGGGGGCAAGGTTCATTGGCGGCATTGTGCTGACCACCGGTAGCCGCTCGTACACCTACGAGGAGCGGTTGCACGTGATGCCCGTCGACCGGCTCTGGACGCCAGTGCCGTCCTGAATGGATGTGTAGATGGTTCTGCGTGCCGAAACTTGGTGGAGTTTAGATTTCAATGTCTGATAACGGGCCTCAGCCGGCCCACTGCCGAGAATCATTTTCGCCTCTTGAGGGCCCGTTTTCTGGTCGTGCGTCGTCCCTCCGGGGGTAAGAACCTTCGCTCGCGTGTGAGCGCGAAGCCAGAGGTTCACGTTGTTAAATCAGGGTTGACCGCTCGTTTACTCCGGCTCTCTCCCCCCGGAGACACCCACCGGCATTGACCCGACGTCACTCATCGACTTCGGGCATCTACTCGAAATCTTCGTGGTTGGGGAGTTGCGCAAGCAGGCCTCCTGGTTGGAGGAGCCTGTCACGCTCGGGCACTGGCGCACGAGTGGTTCGTACGAATGGACTGGATGTTAGAGCATGGAACAATAATTGTTCCATGCATATTGGGACGCTAGTTGTCCTCTTGGTTGTCTGTGTAGTCGTCCGGATCGCGATGACGAAGTTGAAAGCTGCGTTCGCTCGTGACCACCTTCGAGGCCTCGCGGCCACGAAAGAGATCAGCTTTGCGTCTGCGGCACTCGCCGTAGCGACCATGGTTATCGTTCCGAGGTCTGCGTTGGTGGTCTCTCACGTGGCGCTCATCGCTATGAGCACGGCGTATGTAACGCGCAGACTCCTCCAGGGAGCCGAGCGCCAGGGCTCCACAACAGTGCGCACGTACGTGCGATATCGCTGCGATAGGACATGGCAAGAGACAAAGTCCAAGGCCAAACGGTTCTTCACGCTTGCCGCGCCTTGCGGGTGGCGGGAAGTTCATATCACGGCCGACAGCTTCGACAATGTTGTCTCTATTCCCACAATGATCTGGATCGTAGGGGTGATATACATCGCAATCGTTGTTGTCGTATTAGTCGGGATGTTTGTGAGTATCACTGGTGTGAATGATGGCATCGTATCGGCGGTGCTCTCTGCTGCAATCAGCTACAACATGTTGGCGATCAGCTGTCTTCTCACCGTCTCAGCATTCATCTGCATCGCGCTCTTATCCCTCCTCCGGCGGATCAAATCCCTGCAGTTGCGTTTGGGAGTCGGCTCGTGTGTGCGTCGCATCGCCACATGGATTGGATACGGTGGAGCAGTCGGTGCCGTTATGGCCTCGCTCGTGCCTCTCGCGGGGCATGTAGTGCCGATTCTCACACAGCCGGCAAAGAGCGCCGCAGTACTTAACGCGATCACGCCACGCTCGATGCTGGATTATCCTGCCGCCGGGGCTGTCGCAGGCTATGCGTTCGGGCTTATCGTCGCGATGGCGTCCTTGTTTCCAAATTCCACGAACAGTTGGCTTCGGCGCGTCCTATGTCCAGGACTGTTCGTCGTCGTTCTCGTCGGATTGAGTCATTTTTTGGGCGGCCCCCGTGGGCTCCTGCGACCAGTTATTGACGCCGCCGCTCTGCGATCTGGGGTCAGCCAGACATTCTGCACCAGCGCCGCACCGACGGATATCGCTTCGGGAAGTATTGACGCGAAGGCATGGGTTATCACGGCGATGGACCAATGCGGCGGCGGACTTCTCATCTCAACCACAGCCATTGGATGGATCGTTGGCGTAACAGCTCTCTTGGTCGGCGTCAGCCTGTTCGTCAGCGACATTTGCGGTCGGGCACCTGGGGCGCGTGGCATCAGTTCGGGAAATCGGCGACGGCAATCTCAACCTCGTCTTCCTGCTAAAAGATGAAGACGGGCGGGGGTCTTTGCATCAAGCAAGCGCTGCCATACGTCCGGATGACGGGCGAGGGGTGGCCTATGACTCCCGACCGGGCACGCCATGAGGTCGAATCTCTCCAGACACATGGGGCCTTGGTGCTCGATCTGGTACCCAAGGTCTACTTCTATGATCATACGCGCTACATCTTTGCCATCGAAGATCTGTCCGATCACGAAGTATGGCGCGGGGCGCTCAACAAGTCCGAGGTCCACGATGGAGTAGCTGCAGAGGTCGGGCTCCATATAAATCTCTGCCCCGCTCGGCCTGATGGTTCGTGTCAGTGGAACGATCTGCACCACATTGGGTCTGCTGCGTAGCACATCGTCGTTGATTCTTGTGGGTAATCACGGCTCGGATTTGAGGCGGCTGACGATAACGTGTGGGCATGGGGTCGATGGACGTAACTGTCGCCGCCACGGAACGTGAGGTGCATGAGGCAGCTGTTGCGTTGTGGCCGTTTGTGCAGTCGGGGCAGGTCGGTTTTCCTCTGGCCGGGAAGAAGTCGCGCGAGGGTTTGGAAACGGTGTGGAGCTCGCATCCAGAACGCGAAGGTGACGAATTGTACATCGTTCGGTGCGGTCCTGTGATCATAGGGGCGTGTGGCTTCTTTCTGTCCGATGCGAAGAACGCTCAGACGGTGTGCGGCCCTGTCGCCGTCAACAGTCACGAGGCGGTGTATGCGCAGCTCGTCGCCAACATGCAGGAGCGACACCCACTCGCCTCGATCATTGTGGGGATCTCCCACCGTCATGTAACAGCGCGTGCTTGGTTAAAAAGTGCGGGAGAGCTGTTGGAACACTGTCTCCCGTTTGAGGGAATCAATCTCGCGGGTTCCCGGGAAGCGCACGTCTTTGCTGATGATGAGCAGGACGAGTTCGCGCGACTCTTCGACCGATTGGTTGGTCACGACCTCTGGTGGCGCGCCGATCGTATTCGGGCGCATTGGGGCGAGTGGATCTGCGTCACGGGAGGGGATGGTCAGTCGGTGTTGGCGGCGCGGAACTACGTGAGTTCCGCAATGAGTGAGGTGTTTGCGGCGTCGGCTCTGGATGATGCGACCCTGCGTGCCATGCTCTCGACCTGGATCTCTACGGCTACCACCCGTGGGTACTCAGACTTCGTCTATTTCGCAGATCTTTCGGAGCGTGAGGTGGTTGAGTCCTTGGGGTTCTCGTGTGACGACGAGTATCTGGCCTTTCGCGTGCCCGCCTGTAAGTGAAGCGGGACTGGTCGGCTCTGCTCAACTCATGCCGACGGGCTCGATGGTTGTCGAGTTTAGGTTCAATGTGTAGTTGTCATGGCAGAGGCGTGACCGGGTTTCTCGGACACTGATTCTGAGGCGATAATGGCCTCAGGAAAGGAGTCTGGGCTGCCTGTTGGTAAGCCGCCGGAGTTCTGGTGTCGTGAGCTGACCGACAACGCCATGCCACCGGTTCCAGGCATGGCGCGATACCTGAATGAGTTAATGGATTAAGGGGATCAGGACACTAGGCTGAGGGCCGTGAGTGGTGACCTTTCCGGCTCGTCCAGAGCCGTCGACTGGGCGCCGTCCAAAGCCTAGTGGGCCTGGATCAACCTGGTCGGTGTGGCTCTCATCGTGTTGGGGTTCGTCGGTCACTTTGGGGCGTGGGCTCTGCCGCGCAGTGCCTCAGGAGGGCGCTTCGGACTGACCGATGTGGTCGTGGTTATCGCGGTCACCTTCGTTCTCATGGTTGTCCACGAACTCGTCCACGGGCTGGCCCTGCTCACCCTGGGGCATCGACCGACCTTCGGGCTGGCGCGCGTCGACCGGGTCGTCGTGGGCTTGACGACGACGGCGCCCGGGGTTCGGATGTCCCGGCGTGCGTTCGATTACGTCGCCCTGGCCCCACTCGTGCTGCTCACCTCGGCGACTCTTTCTTGGGCTGCCTACGGGCCGATGGGCGGAGCAGCGGTCGTGCCGGGGGCGATTCACCTGGGCGGGTGTGTCGGAGACCTCGCCCTCGTCGCCCGCGCATCGCGGACACCGCATTGGCCCAGTAGACCTCGCGAGGGGCGTCAGTTCGTCGCCCGCGCATCGCGGACACCGCAGGGCAGCCTCATTGAGGACCGTCAGACCGGGCTCCGCATTCATCCGCCGGAGAACACTGCCGCCCGCGGACATCGTGATTGAGTTGACGTTTCACCGGAAGCTTCCGGCTCAGCGTGGCTGCCGCCGAGGCTGGACGCGTGGTAGCCGGAACCGTTAAGACTACCCGTACGATTCATGGATCAGGCGTCAAGGGTGGATGACACAAAGTGCTGTACACTACCAATTGGTTACAGCTCTAACCACAAAAAACGTACTCCGCGAATAAAGAGGAGAGATCCATGGTGCACCCAAGAAGAAGCAAGATGGTCTCTTGGCCTATGTATGACGTGTGCACTGTCTTGGAGTGTTGCAACGAGTGAGCTTGCGGATGGAATGGAGACCAGTTCGCCACATTCAGATCGTTTGTCGGGATCCTTACTCTCAGCTGCGTATGACGCAGGAATAGATGTCAATGGGGCGCAGATTGAATCACATGATGGGTATACCATGATATCAGAGAATGGATCTTGGGTAATTGGATTTTCTGCTAACCCAACAAAATCATCCATGGTGTCCAGTAGGGCATCATTTGATGCGGGAATATGCACGGGGAAGTTTCATCCTGTTATGGTTATCAAGAATCGGCTTGAGTGGGGTGCGCAGACAAGCTGCGTTTCGACGGCGAGTCCAAATGACCTTTATAGACACTCCCTTCGCATTGAACTTCGCCAACGAAACGAGGGCAGATTCTTTATGGAAAAAGTCAGTGGGTATACTCCACCAAATGGCCCGTACTCTCGTGTTACCTCTGCAGTGGCAACCAATCCCTGTAGAAATAGCCGTAAGGCGCGATATGACGTGGTTGCTTACCCCACAGTTCACAGTGTTCAGTTCGGACCGGTAACATCCAGTCTCAGCGGAGCTATGGGTTGTAGGGTTAAGGCATGACTGACAATTTGAAGGCGGAGGCCGAAGTCTTTCGATTGCAGCAGCCAGATTCGAGATAGACGAAGAATCTTGGATTTCGACCCTGCATTACTTGGGAAACAAGTTGAATGAGCTCGGAGCCAATGTTGACGATGTGGCCGTACAGTTCAGAATTCCACGTTCCTTAGCATCTCGAATTCTTGAAGGAACTGCAAAGCCTGACGAGGTAGCAGCCTGACGGGCTTCCGCTATGGTTCAGTTGGTCCAAGATGTGTATCACGACATTGACTCCTATCGACACGGGCTTCTTTGTTGTCAAATTGATGATCCCTTAAATATCAGTATATCTGCAATTGACGTTTCGGAAGAGTTTCGAGACAAGTACGATAGGAGGGCCAAGGAGCTTGGTATATCAATCTGCTGGCTTGATTCAGAGATATCCTTGCTGGATCTGAAAGATATACTTCCAGAAATTGATAAGCTGGCCGTCGAGGATGGCTTCGATGTCAGCGAAGGCGAGATCGATTCTACCCGGATCACTCTTTCCACTGAAGCGCCATCGATCCGCCGTGGCTCCATTGAGAAATGGTTCCGGTGGTTGGATGTTAGATAGAACAAAATACCAATACGGCAATATTGTCGTTGCGTGGATTGGAGCGTGACTCGCGCTGTGTGGGGCAATTGTCTGATTCTATGAGATGATGGGATCTCGTTAAAAGAACACATCACGTCCTGGGTTCAACCGGGAACATTCCCGTCTTTCTCGGTGCGTGCCGGGAAAGACCGAAGATGGCAGCGAGTCGTATCACCGCACTGCTCGGCACTACCTCGATGGTCGCGGAGTTCCAGTTTAACGTGTAGCGCTATTGACGGAGCCCGTTATATATATGCTGGGCGCGTGATCAGATCGTTCGGGAGCAAGGACACCGAGCGGGTGTGGCATCGTGAGCGTGTGCCCGCCATGATCCCCGAATCCTCCGGGTGGCATTGCGCAAGCTTCGTCAGGTGGGATCTGCGGAGATGCTCGAAGACCTCCGCGTTCCACCCGGTAACCGACTCGAGGCGCTCAAGGGCGACCGAGCTGGTCAGCACAGCATCAGAATCAATGATCAGTGGCGGATCTGTTTCAGATGGACAGACGCCGGACCAGAGGAGGTGGAGATCGTTGACTACTACTGACAAGATCGAGCCGATCCATCCGGGCGAGGTCCTCATGGAGGATTTCATCGAGGGGTTCGGGATCACGCAGCACAAGCTCGCTGTGTCGATAGGTGTGCCGCCGCGGCGGATCAACGAGATCGTGCACGGCAAGCGAGGGATCTCAGCGGACACCGCATTGCGACTTGCGAAGTACTTCGGAACCTCGGCGACATTCTGGACCAATGTGCAGAGTCACTACGAGCTCGACCGTGCGGAACACGCGGCAGCTGAGCAGATCGCGGCGATCACGCCGCTGCACGTGGCGTGACTGATGCATGTTGCTGGCGTGGTCAAACGCAGGCGGTTATTCGTTTTAACATCGGGCTGTGAAGACGATGGCCATGGCGGAGGGAGGAAGGATGAACGTGCGAATCGATGTGCTTGACGAGCGCATGGCAGATTGTGTCGCCGGGTGGCTTCATAGTCGCGCAGATGTCATGTTGTTTGGAGGGGCGCGTCTGCCTTTTCCTTTGGCCGGGAGGGATCTGCTTGCTACGGCTGACGATGGCTGGGTGGTCTTGGCGATGAAGGTCGACGACATGCTGGTGGCGTCTGGTTCCTACAAGCTCTTGGCTAGTGGTCGGGTTCGAATCGGGCGCATTATCGTGGCCCCGGCCTGTCGTGGGCGAGGTCTGGGACGGGCGACGGTCGTTGGACTGATGGAAACGGCAACGGAAGCCGTTGATGCAAGCGTCGTCGAACTCGGCGTATACCAGCACAATACGAATGCCATCAACCTCTACGAGTCTCTGGGCTTTTGCCAAACTCGCGTTGGCGCTACGACCACTATTGATGGAAAACCCTTTACTGGCATCGAGATGGAATACCGCGTGGCATAAGCGGAATGGTGACTGAATCTGGGCGTGGGGTCCGGAATGTGGGCTTGCTGGCACGCTGGGTTCGATCGGTGATCGCGAATATCAGTTGAGGCTCGTCAGCAGGCGGGCTCGCGGGGGCAGCTGCATGGTCGTGGGCCTTGATGAGCATCCGTCGCGACCAGGATCTCGGCCACCCCTCTTGTGCCTGGCGAGCGATCCGGTGTCGAACCTGACATGCACGTCGACCGGTAACTACTCACCCGGTGCGATATTGGGGGTATGACCATCGCCGTGAGCATCGACTGAGACGCGATCAGTCGCGCCACGAAACGGCACAGCGTCGCGGAACTGGCCGTGTTTGGTCCTGTGTGTAGGGAGGGCTCGACGCTGACAGTGACGTCGATTTCTTGGTCGACTTCGTTCCTGGCCAGTCGGATCCCTTTGAGGATTTCTGTGGTTTGCGCGACGAGCTGGGCGGGATTGTCGATCGTGACGTTGACCTTGTCGTGAAGCGATCGATCCGCAACCCGTACTTTCGTGACTCGGCGCTAGCTCAGCCGGAGACCATCTATGTTGCCGACGTCTAAAGCTCACCTGCGGGACGTGCTGAACTGACTTCGTCGTACTGATCCGGAGACTGCTGACGAGGTGTCAGATCTCGGCCGCAGTGTCGGGATTCCCTGCTTGAACGCGACCAATGATCTCGGTCGTCGGTTGGGACTAGTGGTTGCGTGGTCGTGGTGAGCCGACTCTCACCGGATTCGGAACTCGGTGGAGTTTTGGTGTGGCGGCCTTCCAGCCCGATGGTGATACCACTCTGGTATCACCATCTCGTGGCCATGACGTTGCGGTTGACGGAAGAGGACGAGCGGATTCTCGCGCGTCTTGCCGAGGATGACGGGATTAGTCGTCAGGAGGCGACGATTCGCGCGATCCATGAGGTGGCGGCGCGGAGGGGGCACATGAAGGATGTGGCTGATGCCTCGGCGAGGGCGCGGGCTCGGTATGCCGATGTCCTTGATCGGCTGGGTCGATGACCGTTTTTCTCACGGTTGAGGACCTTATGGCCTTGGTTGAAGACTTGGGGGTTGGTCCCGTACGTGATGTTGGTTTGCTTGAGTCTGCGGTGGCGCGTCCACGTACCTCGTTGTGGGGCGGTGATGCCTATTCAACAGTGGGGTCCAAGGCTGCGGCTCTCCTGGACTCTTTGGTGAACAGTCATGCGCTGGTGGATGGCAGCAAGCGGTTGGGGTGGTTGGCGGCGGTGGTGTTGTTGGACCTCAATGGCTGGTGGGTGGAGGCCCCGGATGACGATGCATACAACCTCGTCGTCGCCGTGGCGAGTGGTAGGGCTGATCTGGATGAGGCTGCTGCGTCGCTTCGGTCGTGGTGCGTTGATCCTAAATCACGTTAGTTCTGCCCGGAAGCCGGTGGAATTCCGCTTCAACGTGTAATTGAGTTTCGTTTCACGTTTAGATGGTGTCTGAGCTGGGCTTGGGACCTCTGGCCTGCTTGTAGTGAGTATGTCAACGGTGGTGGCTGATCCTGACGCCAACTGAACCTGTCCGCCCTTGCTGTGAATATGAGATTGAGACCGGAGGCGTCGGGTGGTCGTGGAAGTCGGCGCTGCGGTCCGTCAGATCGATGGCGAGGTAGGCGCCGCCCGGGCGGAGCATTGTGCGCACGCTGGCCATGAGGTGCTCGAGGTCGGCTACGTGGTGCATCGTCATGCGGGTGATCACCAGGTCGTACGCGGGGCTGGGGCGAACCTGGCGCCGGCCACGATCTCCAGGACTTCGTGGATGGCTGAGGGATGATGACCACGGCCGCGCGTAGGTCCTCCTTGCGTCGTCCTGGGTGCGGGCGCGCTCGTCGAACTCGCTGGTCACAGGGAGCGCATCGGCCTCTGGTCGGGCGCGAGGTCCCCGCGGTTGACGATCTGCTTGCCGAGGGAAAAGCACGAGGCCGCCGCCCCGAAGGGCAGCGGCCTCGCCGAAGATCACGTGATATTAGCGGTTCAAGGTGATGTTGGACGCCTGCGGGCCCTTGGGGCCCTGCTCGACGTCGTACTCAACCTGGTCGCCCTCGTCCAGCGAGCGGTAGCCCGAGGAGTTGATAGCGGAGAAGTGAGCGAAGACGTCGGCGGAGCCGTCGTCGGGCTGGATGAAGCCGTAGCCCTTGTCGGCGTTGAACCACTTAACGGTGCCGGTTGCCATGTTGCAATCCTTCGGTTTGTGGAGCGACCGCTTTTCGGCCGCTTCCGGATGTTGCTCTTCACACTTGCCAGAAGGAACTGCTCGGATCCGTGAGAACCCGTCTTGCGTAATGCAAATCAACCCTACTGTCGAACAATGACTTCAGTCTACATGCTCTGAGGCCGCCCGCTGACCACGGGGCCAAGAAATTGGCTGTGTATTTGGTTCTCAGGTCTATGAGGATGGCTGTATGGCTCAGGAAGAAGACTTTGACGCCAAGCTTCGCGCCTTTTGCGCGAACTGCTCCGAGGCGGGCTGGCTGCAGGGCCGCCACACCGTCGGGCTGCTGGAATTGGAGGCGAGGCGACGCTACCTGAGCTTCATTCCGCCCGAGGCCCGAGTCTTGGACATCGGCGGCGCCACGAGTGTTCAAGCCAGTGGGTTGGCGGCGCGCGGTCTCGATGTCGTCTTCGTTGATCCGGTATCCGAGCAGGTGGACATGGCCGCGTCGCTGCTGTAGACGATGGAGCGCATGCGCGAACTCGACCGCACCGGCGAGATTCGAGAGTGCCTTACCGAGTTGTCGGCGCACATGATGACGGTCTTCTTAGGCAGCCCCGGCGTCGCCAGCCGGTAGTTGATTCGCCTTATCCCGGTCGCCGTGCGCGATGTTCTACTGAGGATCTTGGCCTACTGCGACAGGAGAAGTCACTCCTTGTCGTGGTGGAGTTCCGCTTCAATGTCTGGCTGTGTTGGATGTGACGATCGGACGGGGCGGTGTGCCTCCCTCCGGTCCGAGCCTAGGGACTCGGGGTGCCCCACTGTGGTGCGGTGGGGCACCAGTCGGGCAGGGGCGTCTGGAACAGCGTCTGGAGCAGGCGTGTGTTGATGAACACGACGTTTCGGCCGACCTTCTCCTTGACGACCAGCCCCGTGTCAGAGATCTCGGTGAGCCACCGGGCAGCAGTCTGGCGCTTGGCGAGGCCAGCCTCCACGACGTTGTCGATCCTGAGGTAGGGCTGCGAGAACAAGAGCCGGGTGAGCGAGGCAGCCGGAACCTTCGAATTCAGCGCACGGATCTCGGTTTCCATCGCGGCACGCATCGTGTCGGTGGTCTCGACTAGGTCCAGGGTCCAGCGTGCTGTCGACTCCACGCCGTCCAGCATGAACAGGATCCACGGTTCCCAGGCATCTTCGCGTGTCACGGCGTTCAGTTGTTCGTAATAGGTGTCCTTGTGGCGCATGATGTGGCCGGACAGGTACAGGATGGGTAGCTGCAGTAGGCCGGTCTCGATGAGGATGAGTAGGTTGAGCACTCGTCCGGTGCGTCCGTTGCCGTCGAAGAAGGGGTGGATTGCCTCGAACTGATAGTGGGACAGCGCCATCACGACGAGCGGGTCCAGTCCGTGGTCGCTGTGCAGGAAGCGTTCCCAGGCTGACAGGTGGTCGAGGATGACGTCCCTGCCTTCGGGCGGGGTGTAGATCCGGTTCCCCGTCGTGGGATTGCCGATGTAGGTGCCGGGCTGGTTGCGGATGATGGCCGTTCGCGCGTGAATGTGGGAGCAGACCTCGACTGCGGTCTTGGTGGTGATGGGGCGAGTGGCGAGGGATTCGTGGCCTGCACGGAGTGCCTCTCGGTAGCGCAGGGCCTCCTTGACCTGAGGAGTGACGTCGGGAAGCGCCCCGTTGGCCGCCTTGAAGAGTTCATCGTTGGTCGTGACGATGTTCTCGATCTCACTGGACGCCTGTGCCTCCATGAGCGGGATCAGGTTGATGAGCATCGTCGGGTCAGGGAGACGCTTGTAGGCGCCGTCGAGACGTGCCAGCGCGCGACTGGCCGTGATCGTCGCCTTGAGCACCGCCGGCGTCTCCACAACGCCCGATGGTGGGAGCGCAGGCAAATCCTGATACGGGCGATCAGGGTGGTTCCACATGGTCACAGCGTAACCAGATCCAATGAACGTGTCGAAGAAAGTGAAGAATTTCGACGCGTTCCATCGATGTGTCGATCAGATGGACACATTTGCGCTCGGGCGGGGCATCGCGAGGCTGCTGCATCATGCCAATCGGCCTCGGAACGTGGTCGAGTTCAGGTTTGTGAGTAGACGGCCTGCTGAACGACCTTGGGGGCCGGGACATCGATGTTCCAGGCCCCGAGATCAATGGCAGGAGTGAGAACTCAGCAGTTCTTCGCCACTTCCCGGGCCTGCTTGACCAACAAGGCCTGCAGTGGCAGTCGGCCCAAGGAGATCACTTGCCACTTGGGCTCGCGGTCACGCCACTGGCGCGCCATCTCCAGATTTCCGGGGAACACTGCGACGAACAGGGCTGCAGCAGCCCGTCCGCCCAGGCGGCGGGTCCGCGGACATGCCAGCAGGGCCGCCGTCGTCAGTTCGGCAGCGCCGGACCCATACGTCCAGTTGCGTGGCTCACCCGGGATTTCAGGCGGAATGATGCTGTCGAAAGGTTCCGGCTTGAGGAAGTGCAAGGTTCCCGCTCCAGCACACAGCGCCGTCAGGAGACGAGCGGTGCGATGAGCGTGTGTGGCCTTGTCAGAGGATTTGTGTGCGCACTTGCAGAACATTCTTCAAGGCTACGTCAACGTCCAAGATGCCGCCATCCACCACGTCAGTACCCGTCAGCTGGCGTCCTTGTACACGAACTCGACCTTGATGTTGGGGTCAATACCTTCCGCAATGCCGCGGTAGAACTTCTCGTTGCTGTGGTTGATGAACTTGAATGGGGACACCGTCACCTTGGCGGGGATGGGGCTCTCGCGCGTGATCTCGACAGCTTTGCCGTCGACACGAAGGTGAGTGTCATGGTCATGCTGAATGAATGCGGTCTTCGTGGTGCCCCAAGTCTCAGGGCCACCGAGGGGCTGGCCTGGTCCTTCTGCAGGAGGCCCTGCGTCCGCATGCCGAGCAGGAGGACGTCTCCCCTGAGCTCCATGGACTTCACGACACGAAGATCGGTCTCCTTCTTAGAGGTGCCGACCAGATCGCCGAGCCTGGGCCAGTTCTGATGAGATCCCCAGGATCGTTCCGCCCCCAGTGAGAAGGCCGGCAAGGAGCCAGATGACAACTCGTTCGAGATGCTGCAGGAAGCTAAGTGTTTCCGGGCCACGACGAGGGCGTGCGGTAGCACCGTGGGCGGGATGCCTGCTCGTACCGAGTTTGCCGGGGGCAACGTCAATCCGAGCCTCGTTGTCAGAGCATTTGTCGAGCAGGCAAAGGGTTCAAATCGCGTCTCTGGCCAGTACACCTGGTGGTGTGGAATAGTTCTTGGGCAACGTTGGTAAAAAGACTCAACCCCAGATCTGGAAAATCTGCCCACTTTCAATTCCATGAGCACTACGAACGTAACCTTGAGCCACCTCGGTGCCAGGCACTGGCTTAAAGCCGACAAAAGAGGGTCCGAATGCCTCACGAGCTTCCTCGAGCATCGTCGGACTCACAGCATTAATCCTGATGCCCCGCGGCAAGGACGACACCGTGGCCCTGACGAAACCCTCAACCCCTGCGTTCGCCGTGGTAGCAATCAAGCTCCCCGGGACAGGGTGTTGGGTCAAGATGCCTGTCGTCACGGTAATCGAGCCACCGTCATTGAGGTACGGGAGGCAATAGGTCACGGCATTGAGTTGAGCAAGCATCTTACTGCTGATTCCCGCCTGGAAATCGTCCGCTGTGGCATCCTCGATGGAAACAAACGGGGCCGATCCCATGGTTGTCACAACAGCATCAACCCTACCTACTTTGTTGAACATCTCAGTGATAGAGGCTGGATCTTCAAGATCTACTGATACTTCGGTACTACGACCGACGGTAATTACCTCATCGCCTAGCTCCTCAAATGCTGCAGCTGCCTTGGAGCCAATAGTTCCAGTGCCACCAATGATGAGTACACGCATGGCATCATCCTCTCGTAGGCGAAGCTTACGAACAAGCATAGGTGCTGCTGATACCGGTCTTTCCTACTGTCACACTGGTCCTCATGGCCGCTTTGGGAACGGCATGGATGTGCACGCTGATGCGGATGAAATCCTCAGCAACAGATGACGTCACCGAAGACACGCTTGCGGTGAAGATATTCTTATCGCATGAGTCGACAGGTTGGTGTCCTCCTTTTCGACGGCTTCGAACTCCTCGACGTCTTCGGCCCGGTTGAACTGTGGAGTCGGTTGTCGGACCGGTACGAGGTGACGTTCTGCGCCGTCGAACCTGGTCCGGTTCGCAGCAGTCAGGGAGCGGCGGTTATGGCCACCGAGGACATGGATGCCTCCGCCGGTCACGACATCGTCCTGATCCCAGGTGGAATGGGGACGCGATCCCTGGTTGACGATCACTCCTTCCTGACCCGGCTGCGTGGATGGGCCACTCCCGCATCCATCATTTCCTCGGTGTGCACCGGGTCTGCCTTGTTGGCCGCAGCTGGCCTGCTGGAGGGATACCGAGCGACCTCGAACAAGATGGCCTACGCATGGGCGTCCTCCCACGGCCGGGACGTCAGGTGGGAACCACGAGCACGATGGGTGCATGATCGTGACCGGTGGACCTCGTCAGGGGTTGCTGCAGGTATGGACATGACCGCAGCCCTCATCGCACATCTGGAGGGCAAGGAGACTGCCGAAAGGGTGCTTCGAGAGGTCGAGCTGGAGGTCCAGACGGACCCCGACCGTGATCCGTTCGCGTTCACAGACGATCCAGCAACTCCGTCAAGCTACTGATCGTCGTAGTGTTCGGGTAAGGCTCGGAGGACAGCAGGAGCCCTTCAATTCCTGCGGCTCGCGCGGCGTCGATGTCGATGGGACGGTCGCCTACTGCGATGACCTCGGACGGATCCAGCCCATGACGCTCCATGAGTACCAGATTCATCTGGGGGTCAGGTTTGCGAGCGAAACCATCAGGGGCGCACACGAGGTCGTCCACCTGTACTCCCAGGGCGTGGAAGAGGTTCTCGGCGCTGGCGCGATCACGATGGGTGGCGACGAGGTTGAGCCCGCTCCCTCGGCCCCATGTCATCTATCGATCCCACCGCCACGAAGGACACGATGCTGCGTGGATCAAATCTAAATGAATATTGATTGAATGATAGATGAGAATATCCATAATACACGCAGATGGGTTGATGGCCTGGTTTGGCTGACCGCGAAAATGGGTAAATATACTTATCCGTGTCTGAATAGTCATTCAATGGCGGTGAATGTCGTATAGTGATGTCAATTCGTTGATGGTTGACGGCGTTGTGGATCCTCTTTACTCTTCATTTATGGCCAGACGGTTCGCCCGCTGGCTGTCGCAACAATGATGATGTGGCGAAAGATGATGGAGGATAAAATGGCTGCGCAAGTCGCTGACGCGGCGGGCGAGAGAACTCCTGTAGAGGGCGGTGGCGATGTTGAAAAGCTGTCCCTTCCTGCGATGTTGGCACTTGTCGTTGGCTCCATGATTGGAGGAGGGATCTTCTCTCTTCCTCAGAACATTGCCGCTGCCGCGAGTCCAGGGGCGATGATCATTGGCTGGATCATTACCGGGATGGGTATGATCTGCCTGGCGATGGTCTACCAGAAACTGGCGGTTCGTCGCCCGGATCTTGACAATGGCATCTATGCTTACGCCAAGGCGGGTTTCGGTGATTTCGTGGGGTTTAACTCTGCGTGGGGCTATTGGCTTTCCGCCCTTATTGGCAACGTCGGATATCTGGTGCTGCTCTTCTCGACCATTGGCAAGTTTGTGCCGGCCTTCTCGGGCGGGAACACTGTCTGGGCGATATTGGGGGCTTCGGTTCTGCTGTGGCTGACCCATGCTCTCGTCCTCTCTGGTATTCGTACCGCTGCTTTCGTCAACACGATCACCACGATCGCCAAGATTGTTCCGTTGGTGACGTTCATCGCTGTTTGCGCGGTCGCCTTCGATGTGGGCGTGTTCAGCGAGGACTTCTGGGGAACCAAATCGGGTCTGGGAGGTGTCCTCAGTCAGACCAAGAGCATGATGCTCGTCACGGTGTGGGTCTTCATCGGGATTGAAGGAGCCTCGATCTATTCGAAGCGGGCCCGCAAGCGTTCCGATGTCGGCAAGGCGACGATCGTTGGCTTCCTCACGGTGTTGCTCCTCTTGATCGGCGTCAATCTGTTGAGCATGGGAATCATGCGTCGGGCCACGCTGGCTGGGCTCCCCGACACCTCGATGGCTGATGTCCTGTCATCGGTCGTGGGGCCGTGGGGTTCGATCTTCGTCAGTGTGGGCGTCATCATCTCGCTCCTTGGAGCTCTGCTTGCATGGATTCTGCTGTGTGGCGAGACCATGCAGGTGCCGGGCGAGGACGGCACAATGCCGAGACTGTTCGGGCGGATCAACAAGCGCGGGGCTCCGGCTCCTGCCCTGTGGATCACCAACGTCATCTCCCAGGTCTGTCTGCTGCTGACGGTGATGTGGGAGGGGGCTTACCTTGCCATGGCAACCTTGGCTGCCGCCCTGATTCTGGTGCCCTACCTGTTGTCTGCCGCATTTGCCCTCAAACTCGTAATCACAGGTGAGACGTACGAGAACGGCTCACGATCCCGTCGGGGCCGCGATGCCGTGGTGACAGGTATAGCGACGTTGTATGGCATATGGCTTGTCGTCGCCGCCGGAGCCGATGCCCTCATGCTTGCTGCCCTGCTTTACCTCCCGGGGGCCGCAGTGTTCATCTGGGCCAAGAAGGAGCAGAGAGCACTACGGATGTTCAAACCCTACGAGATGGTCATCCTCGTCTTGCTGGTTGCGGTTTCGATTATGGCCATAATCTTCATTGTCACCGGACGATTGTCCTTGACTTAGGGATGGTGTCCAGCTCGAACGATCATATGTGAATTGTCCAAAAGTTTTGAAATGGAAAAGTTGGATGGCAATCCTGCGATGTTGTGCTGATTGTCCCAAGCTGATTGTCCCAAGTGGGAGGACGTGGTCCTCCGTCGTGAAAGGTTGATCAATGACGACTCCAATTGGTGCGTGGTCCGAGGTTGGTAAGCTTCGTGAGGTCATGGTGTGCGAGCCTCGGCTTGCTCATCGTCGACTCACTCCGAGCAATTGTCGTGAGCTGCTCTTTGATGACGTCCTGTGGGTTGAGAAGGCCCAAGAAGATCATCAGAACTTCGTCGCCAAGATGCAGGAGCGTGGCGTCGTCGTTCACGAGATGCACACCCTGTTGTCCGAGGTGCTCGACATCCCTGAGGGGCGCTCGTGGGTGCTTGATCGCAAGCTGTCCCCCAATGCCGTGGGGATGGGCGTCGACAGGGACGTTCGTGACTGGTTCGATGACATGCCCTCCGACCTCTTGGCTGAACATCTCATCGGCGGAGTCGTGTACGGGGAAGTTCCCGCCGAAAGGCGCACGCATGTCCTGGGGGCGCTCATCAAGGCCCATGACGAGAACCAGTTTCTGATCCCGCCGTTGCCCAACACCCAGTTCACTCGTGACACCACGGCATGGATCTTCGGTGGCGTTACACTCAACCCGATGCGTTGGCCGGCGCGTCAACACGAGACCGTCCTGGCCAGCGCCATCTACAACCATCACCCCGCCTTCACCACCCGCGACTTCGAGGTCTGGTACGGCTGTGCCGAGGGCGATCACGGTATGTCCACCCTCGAGGGCGGGGACATAATGCCTATCGGCAATGGCACCGTCCTCATCGGAATGGGTGAGAGGTCCTCCTGGCAGGCGATCACCCAGGTGGCTCGTTCTCTGTTCGCCCATCACGCCGCACGCAAGGTTGTCGTTGCAGCCATGGCCCCGGATCGTGCCTCCATGCACCTCGATACGGTGTTCAGTTTCTGTGACACCGATCTGGTGACCCTCTACAAGCCAGTCGTCGATACGATCACCTCATTGGTGCTGGAGCCGAGTGCTCAGGAAGCGTGTTTCTCGGTGCGCGTCGACGACCGTCACTTCACTGCTGTCGTTGCCGACTGCCTCGGTCTGGATGGTTTGCGTACCGTCGAGACAGGTGGTGACTGCTGGGAGGCCCAACGTGAGCAGTGGGACGACGGCAACAACGTGGTGGCCCTCGAGCCTGGCGTCGTCATCGGCTACGACCGCAACACCGAGACTAACGTGCGCCTCTCCAAGGCCGGTGTGGAGGTCATCGAGATCCAGGCTGCCGAACTGGGGCGCGGACGTGGCGGCGGCCACTGCATGACCTGCCCGATCACTCGTGATCCGGTGGATTACTGAACTGTTTTCGGACGAGAACGCAAGAGACGCGTCCAACGGGACGCACCATGAAAGGAGAATCACATTATGGCTTTCAATTTGAAGAGTCGTCATTTGTTGTCGCTGGCGCATCACAGTACCGAGGAGATTGAATTCCTTGTCCGGCTTGCTGCGCGGCTTAAGGAGGCCAAGTATTCCGGGGTCGAGCAGCCTATGCTCAAGGGAAAGAACATCGCCCTCATCTTTGAGAAGGCGTCGACGCGGACTCGGTGTGCGTTTGAGGTGGCGGCCCATGATCAGGGTGCCGACGTGACGTACTTGGGTCCGAGCGGATCCCACATCGGTCACAAGGAGTCCATGAAGGACACTGCTCGAGTGTTGGGGCGCATGTATGACGGCATCGAGTACCGCGGATTCCACCAGTCGGTTGTGGAGGAGTTGGCCGAGTATGCTGGCGTCCCGGTTTTTAATGGCCTGACCGACGAGTTCCACCCTACTCAGATGCTCGCCGATGCCTTGACGATGTTGGAGCACGCTCACAAGCCCTTCCATCAGATCACGTTCGCCTACGTCGGGGACGGCCGCAACAACATGGGCCGTTCTCTTTTGTTGTTGGGTGCCAAGCTCGGCATGGACGTCAGGATTGGGGCTCCGGAGGGTCTGCAGCCTGACTCGGAACTTGTCGGGCAGTGCCGGAAGTGGGCTGGGGAGTCTGGTGGCAAGGTGCTCGTCACGGCATCTGCTGAGGAAGCTGTCCGTGACGTGGACTTTGTTCATACTGATGTGTGGGTGTCGATGGGTGAGCCGGTGGACAGTTGGGGGGAGAGGGTGGACACCCTCATGCCGTTCCAGGTCAACGATGACCTCGTCGCGGCTGCCAATAACCCGCGTGTCAAGGTCATGCATTGTCTGCCGGCATTCCATAACAGTGAGACGGTGGTGGGTGCCGAGATCGCTGAGGCCTATCCGCAGTTGGCTAATGGTATTGAGGTCACTGAGTCGGTGTTCGAGTCCTCGGCGTGCATTGCTTTTGATCAGGCTGAGAATCGTATGCACACCATCAAGGCGGTCATGGTCGCGTCTTTGGCCTGAGGGTAGTGAGTGGAGGGAAGATCAATGAGGGTTTTGGTTGCATTGGGCGGTAACGCTCTGTTGCGACGCGGTCAACCGATGACGGCGGGGAATCAGCGTGCCAATGTGAGGATCGCGGCTGAGCGGATCAAGGAGGTCGCCGTCGACCATCAGGTTGTTGTGGCCCACGGTAATGGTCCGCAGGTGGGTCTGCTGGCCTTGCAGTCGACGGCGTACGAGGAAGTCGGCATCTATCCGCTGGATGTGTTGGGGGCTGAGTCCCAGGCCATGATCGGCTACATGATCGAGCAGGAGCTGGGTAATGTCATGCCCAAGGAGCAGCAGATCGTCACCATGATCACGATGACGGTCGTTGACGCTGATGATCCTGCCTTCGACAATCCTACCAAGCCGATCGGCCCGGTCTACGACAAGAAGACCGCAGAGAGGTTGGCCGCCGAGAAGGGGTGGTCCATCGCTCCTGACGGTGAGTATTTCCGTCGGGTGGTGGCCTCCCCGCAGCCGCGTAACATTGTTGAGCAGAAGGCGATTCGTCAGCTGGTCGACTCCGGCGTGCTTGTCGTGTGTGCTGGTGGCGGCGGTATCCCGTGCGTGTTCGACAAGGAGGGCGGCCTTCATGGTGTTGAGGCTGTTATCGACAAGGACTTGGCGTCGGCTGAGTTGGCGGTGCGGGCTGGGGCTGATCTTCTGGTCATCGCCACGGACGTTGATGGTGTCTACGAGAGTTGGGGCACACCCGACCAGAAGTTCATCAAGGAGATGCGCGCCGAGGATGCCCTTAACGCGGAGTTCGCGGCAGGGTCCATGGGTCCGAAGGTTCGGGCAGCATGCAACTTCGCCCTGGCGACCGGGAAACGTGCCGTCATTGGTTCCCTTGAGGACATTCGCGGTCTTGTTGACGGCACCTGCGGCACGGCGATCGTTCGCTGAATTCTTCCCCGATGGGCCCGCCAGCATGGTGGCATACTGTGATTAAAGCCGTTGACGTGGTTACGGTTTTCTGGCGGGGTTTGGCATGGGACGAGATGAGCATTGGGCCGGCGATGTGTGTAAGGAGGCGGTATTGTTGACCAGTGGTGATAACACAGCGGTTCCCGCGTCCCGGACGGCACGACTGTCTCGCATCAGAGCTTTGATCCGGTCTGAGCAAATCTCGTCCCAGGCCGAGTTGGCGCGCAGACTGGCCGGTGAGGGGATTGTTGTCAGCCAGGGCACGCTGTCCCGCGATCTGAAGGATGCGGGTGCGGTACGGGGCCGAGATCATCTGGGGAATTTCCAGTACAGCATTCCCGAGGGTGAGCATCCGTCCGACGTGACGACGGGACTGCCGGCATGGAATCATCTCGCCAAAATATGCCATACGTTGTGTACCGAGGTGAGCTGCAACGACGGTGCAGTAGTCGTCAAGACGCCGCCCGGGGCGGCTCAGTACTTGGGTTCTGCCATCGACACATCGGGTAGTTCTGCCATTCTCGGCACGGTTGCCGGTGACGACACCGTCCTCATTCTGTGCAAGTCGGGTGCGTGGGGCCCGGATCTCGCCAGAGCGTTCCGTCAGATGGCGGAGACGGGGCTCCCTGCTGAAGGGCTGCTCGCGGCTGAGCCAGATTCCTCTCGCTGGGGCACTTCTACAGCCAGTTGAGCAACTCTGTCAGTTTGGTGATGGTGTTTGCACGGGGTGTATCGGACAGCAGGAGCCCTTCAATTCCTGCGGCTCGCGCGGCGTCGATGTCGATGGGACGGTCGCCTACTGCGATGACCTCGGACGGATCCAGCCCATGACGCTCCATGAGTACCAGATTCATCTGGGGGTCAGGTTTGCGAGCGAAACCATCAGGGGCGCACACGAGGTCGTCCACCTGTACTCCCAGGGCGTGGAAGAGGTTCTCGGCGCTGGCGCGATCACGATGGGTGGCGACGAGGTTGAGGCCACCACCGCGCCGCACGGCCGCCATGACCTCCGCTGCTCCAGCCATCAGCGGAGCGGGATCGTGCGCCCACTTCTTCTTCAACAAGGTGTAGGCGTCGTCGAGCAGCCCGGAAGAGACGTCATATTGTTTCGCCAAGACCTCGATGGCGTGAGCTATCGACTCCGACCTCAGATGCGCGACTTCGTAGAGCTGCTGCTCGGTCGGTTCAGGCCACACGGCCTCTGCGAGGGTCTGATCGACCTCCGGGTAGGTGTCAACCAGCGTTCCGCCCATGTCCCAGATAATGCTCCGCACGTCGTCGAGTCTTGCAGATGCGCGGCGGTCGCAGCGAACCATCCTCGCGTCTCGTCGGGGCAGGCGGGTAGCCTGCCCCGAGTGACCACACCCGACCGCGAACCTGACCCTTGGGCTATGCAGCTGGTATTGCTTCGTGACAAACGTTTTCCGGCGCGCGAAGTGGATGCCTGCGAGGCGGCTGCCCGCGCCGTCGTCTCTCTCCTTGACGACCCTCGGACGGCACCAGGCGGCCCGTGGCACGACGCCGTCCAGCAATGGTCCGACAAGCGCATCCGTAAGATCGTCCGGCGAGCTTCCGGGAAGAGATGGGACGACGTCCAGGCCCTCGACGGCGTCACCGTCAGTCAGTATCCACCGGCCGATGCCGCTCCCGGAACCGGGCCGGCAATGGTTCGGGCCTTCGTTCCGGCCCCTGTCCATCCGCAGCCCAAACAGATCGACAAGCTGCAGGTCGCCGGCACGAATCTGCCCGCAGACGGCCAGTCCGCCACCTCGGATTCCGTCGTCACCATCGAGATCAATCCCCGCACCAACATGACGACCGGCAAGGCCTGCGCCCAATGCGGCCATGCCGCCCAGCTCGCCCACGAGGCCATGAGCACCGGCACTGACGATGACCGACGAGCGCTGGAGAACTGGCGTCGAGACGGCTTCCGTGTTCGCGTCGTCACCCCGACCGTCGCGCACTGGGATGCCGACATCGCTCGAGTGAGGGTCGTCGATGCCGGGTTCACGGAATTTGATGGCCCCACCGCGACCACCCGGGCACGGTGGTGACCCGGGTCACGTAGACTCGTGCCATGTCTCAGCTCTTGCTCACCGCGGTCGGCGCGGATCGCGCCGGACTCGTCTCCGACTTGTCCGGAATCATTGCCAGTCACGGCGCGAACTGGCTTGACAGTCGCATGGCACGGCTTGCCGGTGCCTTCGCCGGAATCGTCCTCGTCGGCATCGAGGACTTCAAGGTCGAGGCTCTCAAGGACGATCTCGGAACCCTCGAGGCCAAGGGGCTGCGGGTCACCGTCACCGACACGACCGCACAGGATGACGAGGACGAGGCCGTCCTCGTGGTCCACCTCGTTGGCCACGACCATCCCGGCATCATCCACAGGGTGACGGTCACCATGGCCCGTCTCGGTGTCACCATCGACGACTTGTCCACCGGCCTACGCGAGGCTCCGATGGGTGACGGCATCCTCTTCGAGGCCGAGGTGCAGTGCCGGATCACGAACGCGACGACCCTTGAGGATCTACGCTCGGAACTGGAATCCATTGCCACCGAGATCATGGTCGACATCGATCTGGTCGACCGTTCCTGATCCCGGGGCCGACGAGGAGGCCTCATGACGCGCATCCCTGGCACCGATCTGGACATCAGGCCGCTGGTGTTGGGAGCCAATACCTTCGGCTGGACTGCCGACGAGCACGACTCCCACGCCATCCTGGACGCCTTCCTCGGCGCCGGGGGATCGCTGGTCGACACCGCTGACGGCTATTCCCACTGGGCCGAGGGGAATGTGGGCGGTGAATCGGAGACGATCATCGGATCATGGCTCGAGAAGGGCGGCCGTCGCGACGACATCCTCATCGCGACGAAGGTGGCCACCCACCCCGAGTTCAGGGGGCTGTCCGCTGAGAACATCTCGGCTGCTGTCGATGCCTCCCTGGCACGGCTCCACACCGACCACATCGATCTCTACTACGCCCATTACGACGACGACAACCAGCAGATCGAGGACATGGCCGTAGCTTTCGACAAGCTCGTCAAGGCAGGCAAGGTGCGTTGGGTCGGTCTGTCGAACTTCTCGGTGACCCGGGAGCAGAAGTGGCTCGAGGTGGCCGAGCACGAGGGGCTGGCGAGTCCGATCGCCCTGCAGCCTCAGTACAACCTGCTGCACCGCGCCGACGTCGAGGATCCCCAGGGGTACGGCCAGCTGGCCAGTGAGTACAACCTGGCCCTCTTCCCGTACTTCTCGCTGGCATCGGGCTTCCTGACCGGCAAGTACGCCACCCGTGACGACCTCCATGGTGTTGCCAGGGAATCGATGATGGCGGCGTACCTGCCTGACGACGAGCACGAAAAGGCGGCCTTCACGGTTCTCGACCAGCTGAGGGAGATCGCCGATGACCACGGTGTCGAGGTGACGTCGGTCTCGCTGGCGTGGCTGATGGCCAAGGATGTCACTGCACCGATCGCCTCGGCGCGCACCGTGGATCAGCTCGGTCCGCTGCTCGCCGCCACTGATCTGACCTTGTCCCATGACGAGGTGCGTGCCCTGGACGCGGCTTCGAAGCTGTTCACTCGCGACTGAAAGTCGACCAGATCCTCGTGGTTGGAGGCTGTATCCGCATAAAGTGTGAATATGGCCACTACTGCTTTCAAGGGACAAACCGTCAACACCGTCGCCGACCTGCCCCAGGTTGGATCCGATCTTCCGTCATTCACCCTCGTCAAGACCGATCTGTCGGAGCTGACCAGCGACGAGCTCAAGGGTGAGAAGCTCGTCCTCAACATCTTCCCGAGCCTCGACACCGGTGTCTGCGCGAAGAGCGTGCGCACCTTCAACGAGAAGGCTGCCGGACTCGACGACACCACCGTACTGTGCGTTTCCCGTGACCTTCCCTTCGCTCAGGCCCGCTTCTGCGGCGCCGAGGGCATCGAGAACGTCGTCGTCGCCTCGGCCTTCCGCTCCCACTTCGGCAAGGATCTCGGCGTCACCCTCGCCGACGGCCCGATGCAGCACCTGCTGGCTCGCGCCGTCATCGTCGTGGACGCCGAGGGCAAGGTGACCTACACCCAGTTGGTCGACGAGATCACCACCGAGCCCGACTACGACGCTGCTCTCGAGGCCGTCAAGAAGGCCTGATTCACAGCGCATTCCAAGGGCGTTCCGACGACATGCCGGGGCGCCCCTGCCTTCTGCCCTGGTTGACATACGGGGTATGGGCGAGGGGTGTCCTGGGACGGTAGAGTGACCAGAACCGCGTCCAGAAGGGCGGGGCGCTCCTATCTGAGGACCACCATGGACGGCGAATTGAAGCGCGGGCTCTCCTCGCGCCACATGAACATGATCGCGATCGGCGGTGCCATCGGGACCGGCCTCTTCGTGGCATCCGGCGCCACCATCTCCCAGGCCGGACCAGGCGGAGCCCTGGTGGCCTACCTGGCCATGGGACTCATGGTCTTCCTGCTCATGCAGTCCCTGGGGGAGATGAGCTCCTATCTCCCGGTACCGGGGGCCTTCGAAACCTACGCGACCAGATTCGTCTCCCCGTCCTTCGGCTTCGCGCTGGGCTGGAATTATTGGTTCAACTGGGCCATCACGGTGGCCGCTGAGCTCGCTGCCGCCTCGATCGTCATGGCCTACTGGTGGCCAAGTGTGCCGTCATGGATATGGTCAGCCGGATTCCTGGCCCTACTGTTCTTGCTGAACGTGTTGTCCGCGCGGGCCTATGGCGAGGGAGAGTTCTGGTTCGCCATCATCAAGGTGGCTGCCGTCCTCGTCTTCCTGGTCCTCGGCATCCTCATGATCGCTGGCATCATGGGCAGCTCCCCGGGGGTCTCCAACTGGCATCACGGCGATGCTCCCTTCGTCAAAGGCTTCGGCGGCATCATGACGGTCTTCCTCATCGCCGGATTCTCATTCCAGGGCACCGAGCTCATCGGCATCGCGGCGGGGGAGTCGAAGGATCCTGACACGGCCATTCCCAAGGCCACCAAGCAGATCTTCTGGCGGATCATGATCTTCTACATCGGCGCCATCGCGGTCATCGGGCTGTTGTTGCCCTACACGGACCCGAACCTGCTTGCTGGCGAGGTGACCGACGTCGCCGTCAGTCCCTTCACCCTGGTCCTGAGGCGAGCCGGAGTGGCCGCGGCCGCAGCCGTCATGAATGCCGTCATCCTCACCTCGGTGCTCTCAGCCGGCAACTCAGGTCTCTACGCGTCCACCCGGATGCTCTACGCCCTCGCGCGGGAGGGCAAGGCCCCCAGCATCCTCGGCACCACCAACCGACGCGGTGTCCCGGTGCCGGCACTCATCGTCACCACCCTCGTCGGTGCAGCCTGCTTCGCCGCGTCCTTGGTCGGTTCTGGCCAGGCCTACACCTGGTTGGTCAACATCTCCGGACTGTGTGGGTTCATCGCCTGGATCGGCATTGCGATATGTCACATCCAGTTCAGGCGCGCCTTCCTGACACAGGGGCATGATTTGTCCGAATTGCCATATCGGGCGCGCTGGTACCCGGCCGGGCCAATCGTGGCCGGCGTCCTGTGCGTCATCGTCACCCTGGGGCAGGGCCGTGACGCCGTTCTCAGCGGTGACGTCACCGGCATGGTCGTCGCGTACATCACCATTCCGGTCTTCCTGGCACTGTTGCTCGGTCACAAACTCGTCACCAAGGCGCCTCGTGCGGACCTTTCTACCGCGGACCTTTCCACCGCAAACCTCGACCACGACTGACATGATGGAAGGGTTGCAGCGGAACGGCTGTGGCGACGGTGAAAGGAGGCATCATGGTTCGACGTCCGGGATGGGTTGATCATCTCATCGGTTGGCACGTCTATCCCCTGGGATTCGTGGGAGCTCCCAAGCGGCTCGAATCCGGCGAGGTCAGCCATCGCCTCGGACATCTGGAGACCTGGCTTGATCACGCGGTTTCCCTCGGGTGCTCAGGCCTGGCACTGGGGCCGATCTTCGCCTCGGCCAGCCATGGTTACGATACCTTGGACTACTTCGCCGTCGATCCTCGCCTCGGCGACGACACCGACTTCGACCACCTTGTCCATGCCGCTCACTCCCGTGGCCTTTCGGTACTGCTTGACGGGGTGTTCAACCACGTCTCGAGTCGTAACCAGGTCGTGCAGGATGCCCTGGCGGCCGGGCCGGAGACCGATGCCGGACGGATGGTCCGCTGGCGTGACGGTCAGCTCGACGTCTTCGAGGGCCACGGTGACCTCGTCTCCCTCAACCATGACGACCCCGCCGTTCGTGACCTCGTCACCCGGGTCATGAACCACTGGTCCGACCGCGGTGTCGACGGTTGGCGACTCGACGCCGCCTACTCCGTCAATCCGGAGTTCTGGGCTGCGGTCCTGCCTTCGGTGCGTGCGGAGCACCCCGACGTGTGGGTCTTCGGCGAGGTCATCCACGGCGATTATGCAGGAATCGTCAAGGCCTCCGGTATGGACTCGGTGACCCAGTACGAACTGTGGAAGGCAATCTGGTCGTCCATCGAATCCCGTAATTTCTTCGAGCTCGATCACGCTTTGGGGCGTCACAACGAGTTCTCCGATGCCTTCACCCCGATGACCTTCGTCGGCAACCACGACGTCACCCGCATCGCCTCGAAGGTGGGGCAGGATGGTGCGATGGTCGCGACCGCGGTGCTGGCCACCATTGGCGGCGTCCCGCTCATCTACTACGGGGATGAGTTGGCATATCGCGGGATCAAGGAGGAGAGGTTCGGGGGCGACGACGACATCCGTCCGGTGTTCCCGGCCAGCCCGGCGGAGCTGTCCAACCTGGGCGCCGAAACTCTGCGTACTCACCAGGATCTGCTCGGTCTACGGCGACGTCACCCCTGGCTCGTCGACGCCCGTACCGAGTCCCTCGACCTGACCAACGAGCGCTACGTCTACCGCAGTGGTGTCCCCGGGGTGGAGCCCCTCATCGTCGAGCTCGACGTGCGCGACGGATGCTCGGCCCTCATCCGCGAGGCCGGTCAGGTCATCTGGTCCAGCCCGACCTGAGACTCAGTCGCCGCCGAAGAGGTCTCGGGTGTAGACCTTCTCGGCGACGTCAGCCAGCTCGGGGGACATCCGATTGGCGATGATGACGTCGCAGTCAGCCTTGAAGGAGTCAAGGTCTCTGGTGACCTTCGAGCGGAAGAACTCATCCCCCTCGAAGGTTGGCTCGTAGACGACGACCTCGATGCCTTTGGCCTTGATGCGCTTCATGACCCCTTGGATCGAGGAGGAGCGGAAGTTGTCCGAGCCGGCCTTCATAACCAGCCGGAAGATACCCACCCGCTTCGGATTCCTGGCGATGATGTCGGAGGCGATGAAGTCCTTGCGCACCGTGTTGGAGTCGACGATGGCTTGGATGAGGGTCTGGGGGACATCCTGGTAGTTGGCCAGTAGCTGACGGGTGTCCTTGGGCAGACAGTAACCGCCGTAACCGAAGGACGGGTTGTTGTAGTGGTTGCCGATGCGCGGATCCAGGCACACCCCGTCGATGACCTGACGGGTGGACAGCCCACGCTGGGAGGCGTAGGTGTCGAGCTCGTTGAAGAAGGAGACCCGCATCGCCAGGTAGGTGTTGGCGAACAGCTTGATGGCCTCTGCCTCGGTGGCCCCGACGAAGAGTACGGGGATGTCGGTGTCGACGGCCCCGGCAGTCATGAGGTCGGCGAAGAGGTGGGCCTTGGCCGAGTCCGACCCGACGACGATCCGTGACGGATGGACGTTGTCGTAGAGAGCCTTGCCCTCGCGGAGGAACTCAGGGGAGAAGATGACGTCGAGTCCGGGGCGCTCCTTGCGAACCCCCTCGACGAATCCCACCGGAATTGTCGACTTGATGACGATCGTCGCCTCGGGGGCGAGTTCCTGTACCAGGTCGAGGACTCCGTCGACGCTCGAGGTGTCGAAATAATTCTGGTCAGGGTCATAGTTCGTCGGGGTGGCGATGATGACGAAGTCCGCACCCCGGTACGCGTCCTGCGGATCAGTGGTGGCACGCAGGTCCAAGTCGTGGTGAGCCAGGTACTCCGCGATCAGGGGATCGACGATCGTCGTCTGTCCGTTGTTGACCATCGAGACGCGTTCGGCGTCGATGTCGACTGCAACGACACGGTTGTGCTGGGCGAGCAACACTGCATTGGCCATGCCGACATAGCCCAGTCCTGCGACGGCGATTTTCACGGGCACTCCCAGGTAGCTGTGTGCGACGGCGTGAATGCTGGCCGTCGCACATGGACCACCATCATCTTAGACGTGTGCGTTGTGGTGTTTGGAGGTTGCCCGTCGAGGAATGCTCTTACTCCCTGACGTCTCCTGTTTCTGGGGTGTCGGCTGTGAAGCTGTGGCGGGTGATGACGAGTAGTCGCTGTCGTATTTCGTGTATCCGTAGCCGTACGCCGATTCGCCGTATCGCAGATGTGACAGTTTTGAGGAGTCGGCACGGTTCAGGACGATGCCCGAGACCATGCCTCCTGCGTTCTCGATGGAGGAAACTGCGCTTTCAACCTGGTCGACGGTCGTGTGTCCGACCTGGGCCACAACGATGACGGTGTCTGCCAACCGGGAGAGAATCACGGAGTCAGTGACGGGCAGCACTGGCGGGGCATCCACGATGACGACGTGGTCTTGTGCCAAGAACGACAGCAGTTCGGACATGTGCTCCGAACCCAGCAGTTCGGAGGGGTTCGGAGGAGTGTCAGTACAGGGCAAAACACTCAGATCAGTTGTCGGTGTAGTTCGCAGTGCCTGGTCCAGAGGCGCCGCTCCGATGAGGACTTCTGGAAGCCCCAGACCGTCGTCAAGATCGAAGTTTTTCTGCACCTTGGGCCGTCGTAGATCAGCATCGATGAGGATGACGTCGTCTCCTGCGAGGGCCACCACCTTGGCTAGATTCCCCGCCACTGATGACTTTCCCTCACCCATTACTGACGACGTAACAAGAATGACTTTCGATGTGCTGTCAATCAGGGCATAGCGAAGATTCGTGCGAAGCTTCCGGATGGCCTCAGCAGCCTTGAAATCATCGGTCAAGTCAGTCGAAAGGGTTTCGATGGTCGACGACGTGGGGATAGTAGCGAAAATGGGTTTTTCGATACGGTCAGTAATGTCGTCTGTGGTGTGAATGCGGCGATCAGCGAGGTGTCGGATGAGAGCTATGGCGTAGCCCAGGATGATTCCTGCCAAGAGGCCCGCGATAATGTACTTCGCTGGCGAGGGTGCCTTCTTCGCCTGGGAAAGATCAGCAGGGGTCATCATGACCACCTGTACTGGAGAGTTCTTTCCCTCGAGGCTTTTCACCTGCTTGGATGATTCGGAGATGACGGAATTAGCGATATTTCTGGCTATGGTGGTGGCAGGGTCCCGGAAAAGTCGGTAGGAGTGTGCTGTGGCTAGGGGTTGAGTCGGGTCCAGCGTGTTAGATGGGTGGGCGAGGCCGTCCCGGATGGGATGGAAGTAGCCATGCAATCTACCGATCCCGAGGACCCCGCCTGCGATGCCATCTTCCCCCACCGCGCCGCCCCGGACCATTCCTGACACGCCCCTACCTGATGCCCGACTGGCCGATCATCTGTCCAGGGTCCCCGACCCCCGCCAGGCCCGAGGCAAGCGTTACCCCGTGCCGGGGGTGCTTCTGGTCGCGGTCTCGGCGGCGATGGCCGGCTGCCGGGGCTTCACCGCCACCGGCGAGTGGGCAGCCAGACTCACCGACAAGAACCTGAACGAATTCGCGCTGAGATCGGCCCCCGGCGAATCCACCCTGCGGAAACTCGTCGCCCGCATCACCGCCGCCCTGGACGGGCACCTGTGTCTGTACGCCTGGACCCGCACCACCCTCGCCGGCGCGCCACGTGATCGCCGTAGACGGGAAAGCGCTACCGGGCTCCCGCTCGGCCACCGAGCGGGCCCGCCACCTGGTCGCCGGCCTCGACCACATGTCGGGGACGGTGATGGCCCCACCGGAGGTCGAGGCCAAGTCCACCGAGATACCGGCGCTGCCCGCCGTGATCAAGGCGCTGGGCGAGCGCGCGGCCGGTGCAGTCATCACCGCCGACGCCCTCCACACCCAGACCGCCAGTGCTACCGCGATCCTCGCCGCCGGTGTCGACTACGTGTTCACCGTCAAATCCAACCAGTCCACCCTGCACAAGAACCTGGCCGGCCAGCCGTAGAAGAAGGTCCCCGCCGGCCACGTCGACGTGGAGAAGGCCCATGGCCGCCTCACCCGGCGCACCCTGAAAGTCCTCCAGGCCCCCACCGGCCTGGGATTCCCCGGCGCCGCGCAGATCGTCCACCGGCGCTGGGTGGCCACCCGGGCCGGGAAGAGGACCACCGAGATCGTCTACCTCATCACCTCGGTCACGCTACCTGAAGGCTCTGCGGCCCGGATCGCGGCCTGGACCCGCGGCCACTGGGGTGTAGAGAACCGGCTCCACTGGGTCCGAGACGTCACGCTCGACGAGGATCGTAGCCAGATCCGCACCGCATCGGCCCCCACGTGATGGCCACGATCAGGAATCTGGCCATCAGCATCCACCACCTAGCCGGGGCCACGAACATCGCGAGAGCCACCCGGCAAGCCGCCTGGGACCCACCCGCCACCTGCACACTCCTCCTCACACTCTGACCACACCACCACCACAGAAAGAAAGCACGACTCTTCCGGGGTCCTGGGTAGGCGCACAGGATCTGTTCAGAGGAGGGCCATCGTGTCCCGGCGTGTAGGCAGTGTTCTTGTCTGACAATGATTATCAGCTATCCGGCGATAACTGAGCGTGCTCCGACGGGATCGTGTGTGGTGATGAGGAGGGATGCGCTCTCTGCAAGAGCGGCGCATTCGGCTGGCGAGTTGGGTAGGGTCCCCTCGTAAAGAGTGATTCGTACCGAGGCGGTATCTTCGTCGACGGTTGCCCGTACGCCGTGGCACCGCGGGTTCCCCATGTAGAAGAACACACGTACCGAGTGATCCGAAACCACGTCGTATCGACTCCAGGAGGATGCGTGCTCGTCATGAAGATCGGTACGCTGCCGTATATCGTTTGCGGATTGCGTTGGCGGCTTCACCGTGGGATCGTATCTGGTCTTTGTATTAGGGGAACTGGGGGGAACCTCACTTCCGCCGACGGCGCATCCTGTCATGGCAGCAACAGTCAAGACGATTGCGAACATCACAGCTGAGAGTTGGCGGGAACGAGTCCAATCATCCATGATTGTGTGTTTTCCAGTCGTTGTTAGCTGCGACAAACAGATCATTGACACGACTGTCGAAATATGGTCCCTGGATGTAGGCGGTACTCTTGGCGGGGCCATGCGAGGTGACGCTACGAACGTACCCGAGGCCACTGGTGTTGCTGTACCGATTGAGCCATGGGCCTCCAGATGAACCCCCACCAAAGTTGCAACCGGAAATGCGGTTAAACCTGTAGGTACCTGTCCAGCCGGTACCGCTTGTCCCCCAGCAGGCCCACATAATTTGGCCCCCGTTACGGTTTGCCGGATAACCGAAGATGCTGACGTCGAAACCAAATCCTCCGCCCCACTCGAAGCCGTGGCCTCCAACCGCATTTACGACTGCGGCCCTCGAAGTACTTCCGTTGTACGTGGTGACGAAGGCGACGTCTGAGTTGAAACCGCGCCCAGATTCGCCATAGCTGATCCAGTCGGTGAACGTACGCAATACGGCAGCTTGGTAGCTTCCATATGCAGCGCCTTTGCTGTAACCCGGCATGAACACCCAATTGCTGTGCCACTTATTCCCGGGGGCGCCATAGACACAGTGTCCGGCGGTGACAACGAGACGCTTTGAGCTGCTATTTATAGAGGATCCGGAGCAGACGTAATCCTTGCCGTCACTTTGATTATGGAAGAATACCTTTCCGTTGGTCTTCGAGAAATTCGTGACTGGAGGTGCAGCCTGCGGTGTGATCTTGGTTGACGTTGCCGCGACAGGAGAGGAGCCAATGGTGAGGGGCTTGTCCGATGAGGCTCGTCGTTCCAGCTCGTTGACTTGCTTGTTTACTCTGGCCGTGCTTGCTGGGGTATCGGCGGGGATGGCGTTCTTGAGGCGCTCGGGAGTCCAATAGGCAGTGACTTCCGGGTCGCCGCCCGTCGCGGTGAGCTTAGCTGTGTTGGTGGTGCTGGTAGGGGCGTAAGTCCGGCCCGTCGCTGGGTTCGTCACCGGTGCACGGACCGCTGTCGTAGTGGACGACAGAGGCGGACCACTCGGCGTGGTCGGTGCAGCCGATGCTGGCGTCGTAGCCGAGGCCGCCAGGAAGGCCGCCGAGGCGAGACCTGCGAGAGTGGCAAGTGTGGTTATTCGGTATTTTTTCATGTCGATTCCTCCTGGGACGCCATTTTTTGTGCTGCAGGTTACCCCTGACGAGACCGTCCTCGGCAGGCACAACGTGTGAGGCATTCGTGGTATCTGCCAAGAACGATGATCATCCAAACCCCAGCAAAACGGTAGCTCCTTTGGGCCCCATCCGGAAGACAGGGTCCCGGAAAAGTCGGTAGGAGTGTGCTGTGGCTAGGGGTTGAGTCGGGTCCAGCGTGTTAGATGGGTGGGCGAGGCCGTCCCGGATGGGATGGAAGTAGCCATGCAATCTACCGATCCCGAGGACCCCGCCTGCGATGCCATCTTCCCCCACCGCGCCGCCCCGGACCATTCCTGACACGCCCCTACCTGATGCCCGACTGGCCGATCATCTGTCCAGGGTCCCCGACCCCCGCCAGGCCCGAGGCAAGCGTTACCCCGTGCCGGGGGTGCTTCTGGTCGCGGTCTCGGCGGCGATGGCCGGCTGCCGGGGCTTCACCGCCACCGGCGAGTGGGCAGCCAGACTCACCGACAAGAACCTGAACGAATTCGCGCTGAGATCGGCCCCCGGCGAATCCACCCTGCGGAAACTCGTCGCCCGCATCACCGCCGCCCTGGACGGGCACCTGTGTCTGTACGCCTGGACCCGCACCACCCTCGCCGGCGCGCCACGTGATCGCCGTAGACGGGAAAGCGCTACCGGGCTCCCGCTCGGCCACCGAGCGGGCCCGCCACCTGGTCGCCGGCCTCGACCACATGTCGGGGACGGTGATGGCCCCACCGGAGGTCGAGGCCAAGTCCACCGAGATACCGGCGCTGCCCGCCGTGATCAAGGCGCTGGGCGAGCGCGCGGCCGGTGCAGTCATCACCGCCGACGCCCTCCACACCCAGACCGCCAGTGCTACCGCGATCCTCGCCGCCGGTGTCGACTACGTGTTCACCGTCAAATCCAACCAGTCCACCCTGCACAAGAACCTGGCCGGCCAGCCGTAGAAGAAGGTCCCCGCCGGCCACGTCGACGTGGAGAAGGCCCATGGCCGCCTCACCCGGCGCACCCTGAAAGTCCTCCAGGCCCCCACCGGCCTGGGATTCCCCGGCGCCGCGCAGATCGTCCACCGGCGCTGGGTGGCCACCCGGGCCGGGAAGAGGACCACCGAGATCGTCTACCTCATCACCTCGGTCACGCTACCTGAAGGCTCTGCGGCCCGGATCGCGGCCTGGACCCGCGGCCACTGGGGTGTAGAGAACCGGCTCCACTGGGTCCGAGACGTCACGCTCGACGAGGATCGTAGCCAGATCCGCACCGCATCGGCCCCCACGTGATGGCCACGATCAGGAATCTGGCCATCAGCATCCACCACCTAGCCGGGGCCACGAACATCGCGAGAGCCACCCGGCAAGCCGCCTGGGACCCACCCGCCACCTGCACACTCCTCCTCACACTCTGACCACACCACCACCACAGAAAGAAAGCACGACTCTTCCGGGGTCCTGGACGAGGAACAAGGATCGGGAGACCGACAGCTTGAACAGATAACTGAAAATTGCCAGAGAACCGAAGGCCCACAGAGTCCCCCGCGCCACGAGCTGATACTCCTGTAATCCCGAACTCAACAGCCGGATTCGATGGCTGTCGTTGGTTGAAAGAATGAGGAGCCACACCAGGCCGAAGACCACTGCCAATGCCGAATAGGTGATGTGCCGGGTGCCGGCAATCGTCTGGCTGTCTGGGCTTGGCCAACGGATATATATCGTTGTGATGAGCGCTACGGCTATCGCCAGCGCGTCAGAGAGGGTAAGTCCGAAACGTATGCGCGTCGGCCAGTGAAGGCGTCCGGCGGCCTTGCGGGCAACTTCGGTACTAATAGCGGTGCCTTTCGAATGTGAGAGCACTCTCAAACTGAAGTCATTCCGGGCCATTCATATCATGAGACAGTCCCTGGCGAGGTCGCCCCTGCCGGGGTGCGACCATCGCGGATGCTTGGCGGGTTGATCGCCTCTACGGCAAGGCACAATGCAGTGTCAGACTCGTCCGGGCGACGGGTGAGCGCTCCGGTACGTTCTCTCGCGGCCAGGCTGTGTGATAGCCGCGATGAAGACGTCGGTATGGTTGAAACGGTTTTGTCCGGGGTGAGCTGTCTGGGAGGAACTATGGACACCATCACCATCACCGCTGATGACGGAGCCGACGTCGACGTCCTTGTCTGGCGTCCCGAGGCTGCGTCGGGGCGCCCCATCAAGGGCTTGGTGCAGTTCTGCCACGGTATGGCCGAGTACGCGGCTCGCTATGACGAGGTCGCCCGGGTACTTGCAGCCGACGGCTGGCTCGTCGTGGCGAACGACCACCGTGGCCACGGGCCGCGTGCTGCTGCCGTAGGAGAACTCGGAACCACGTCTGATCGTGGCTACCACCAGCTGCTCGACGACCTGTCCGCCGTCGCTGACCACTTCATGGCCAAGCTGGAGGGGAAGCCGTGGTTCCTCGTCGGACACTCGATGGGGTCGTTCCTTGCCCGTGTCCTGGCCGTTCGTCGGGGACGCGAGATGGCCGGCCTGGTCATCATCGGCACCGGCTCCTCCCTGGGGCCGTTGAGCACTGTCGCCACCGGGCTGGCCCAGGCCCAGGTGCTCATGGTGGGGGAGGACTCCCGCAGCCCGCTGCTCAACACGCTGTCCTTTGGGTCCTTCAACCGAGCCTTCCTGCCGGCCCGCACCGACTATGACTGGTTGTCCCGAGACGCTCACGTCGTGGACGCCTACAACGACGACCCGCTGTGCGGTTTCGTCTGCACCGCAGCCTTCTACCGCGAACTCGTCCGACTCATCGAACTCGCCAACTCCACCGAGATCTTCCGAGCGACTCCACCGGCACTGCCCATTCTGCTGATGTCGGGCGCCAAGGACCCGGTGGGGGACTCCGGCAGGGGAGTGCGCCAGGTCGCGCGTCAGTTGCGCGACTCGGGCTCGCGTGAGGTGGACCTCGTTCTCTACCCCGGGGCGCGCCACGAGATCCTCAATGAGGTGAACCGTCGACATGTCCACGCCCACCTGCGCGACTGGATTGATGCCGTCGCTGCCCGGCCCCGGACCTTGCAGGTTCGGAAAGCACGGTGAAAGGCCGCTCACGTTCGTTTCGCACAATCGTGCACATGCACCCCCGCTGCGTGAAGGCGATTGTGCGCAGCCTAGTATCGTAGGTGCTGGTGCCGAGGAATCCCATCCGGGGTTTCAAGGCGGTAAGAGGGAATCCGGTGAAACTCCGGAACTGCCCCGCAGCGGTGAGTGGGAACGACATCACCATCGTCGCCCATCTGGTTCTCGGATCGGGTGGACGTCGATCAAGCACTGGGCTTCGGTCTGGGAAGCGGTGACGTAGGACTCGTCGGCAGACGAGGTGCCCATGAGTCCGAATACCTGCCAGAGCGTGTGGTGCACTCCGCGTGTGCCACAGCGTCCGAGGTCTCGAGGGCCGGCCGAGGTCGTCCAACCATCCACAGCGGAGCAGGAGTCTGACGAATGACTGATCCTGACAACCTCGCATCCAAGCCCGTCGAGGACAGGATGCCCGAGGAGTTGAGCCTGGCCGGGGACTTCCCGAAGGTCACCCACGAACAGTGGGAGGACGCGGTCCTCAAAGTCTTGAACCGGGGTCGCCCCGAGGGCAAGGAACTCAACATCGAGCAGGGAATGAAGCGCCTCGAGCCGACCACGGTCGACGGCATCCAGATCGAGCCGATGTACCGGCGTCAGGATGCCTCCGAGAAGCTCGGCGCTCCGGGCGTACCGCCCTTTACCCGCGGCACGACGATCCGTGACGGCAGCATGGACGCGTGGGACGTCCGAGCCCTTCACGAGGATCCCGACGTCGAGTTCACCAAGAAGGCCGTCATCGCTGACCTCGAGCGTGGCGTGACGTCCCTGTGGCTGCGGGTCGGTGCCGACGCCATCAACCCCGAGGACATTGCCGGCGATCTCAAGGACGTGCTGCTGGACCTGGCCAAGGTCGAGGTCTCCAGCCGCGACGACCAGGAGGCTGCCGCCGAGGCCCTCCTCAAGGTCTACGCCGATTCCAAGATCGAGCCCGACAAACTGTCGTTCAACCTCGGTCTGGACCCGATCGGTTTCGCCGCCCTCAACGGTGGCACCCCGGATCTGTCCGGCATGGGCGAGTGGGTCAGGAAGATCGAGAAGTACAAGAACTCCCGCGCCTTCGTCGTTGACGCCACGATCTACCACAACGCTGGTGCCGGCGACGTGCACGAGCTCGCCTGGGCCATCGCCACCGGCGTCGAGTACATCCGCGCTCTCATGGAGCAGGGACTGACCGCCGAGCAGGCGTTCGACGCCATCAACTTCCGGGTGTCCGCCACCCACGACCAGTTCCTGACCATCTGCCGTCTACGCGCCCTGCGCACCCTGTGGAACCGCGTCGGTGAGGTCTTCGAGGTGCCGGCCGCCAAGCGTGGTGCCCGCCAGGAGGCCGTCACCAGCTGGCGTGAGCTGACCCGTGACGATCCCTACGTCAACATCCTGCGAGGCACCATCTCGACCTTCGGTGCTGCTGTCGGTGGTGCCGAGGCCGTCACGACCCTGCCCTTCGACGCCGCCATCGGCCTGCCGAAGAGCGACTTCTCGCGTCGTATCGCCCGCAACACCGGCATCATCCTCGCCGAGGAGTCCAACATTGGTCGCGCTAATGACCCGGCTGGTGGCTCCTTCTACGTCGAGGCCCTGACCAAGAAGCTGGAGGAGGCCGCCTGGGCCGAGTTCCAGGCTGTCGAGGCTGCCGGTGGCATGGCCGCCGCCCTGACCGGCGACCACGTCCGCGCCGAGCTCGACGAGCTGAACGCCGAGCGCGCCAAGCGTCTGGCGACCCGCAAGCAGCCGATCACGGCCGTCAGCGAGTTCCCACTGCTCGACGCCAAGACCGTCGAGACCAAGCCGTACCCCGAAACTGCCGAGCGCAAGGGGCTGGAGTGGCGCCGCGACGCCGAGATCTTCGAGGCCCTCGTTGATCGTTCCGCCACCTGCTCCGAGCGTCCGAAGGTCTTCCTGGCTTGCCTGGGAACCCGTCGTGACTTCGGTCCTCGCGAGGGATTCTCCGCCCCGGTGTGGCACATCGCCGGCATGGAGACCCCGGAGTGCGAGGGAGGCACCACTGAAGAGGTCGTCAAGGCCTTCAAGGAGTCCGGTGCTGAGGTCGCTGATCTGTGTTCGAACGCCAAGACCTACGCGGCCCAGGGCCTCGAGGTCGCCAAGGCCCTCAAGGAGGCTGGCGCCAAGCTGGTCTACCTGTCGGGTGCTTTCAAGGAATTCGGTGATGACGCTGCCGAGGCCGAGAAGGTCATCGACGGGCGCATCTACCTCGGGATGGACGTCGTTGACGTCCTGACCACCACTCTGGACACGTTGGGAGTTGCCAAGTGACCACCCTGCCTCGTTTCGATTCCATCAACCTCGGAGACTCTCCGGTCCCCGCGGACGCGCAGGAGCAGTTCGCCAAGCTGGCCGCCGCCGCTGGTGAGCAGGAGCCCTGGACCACTCCGGAGCAGATTCCGGTTGGCCACCTGTATTCGGAGGACGTCTACGCCGACATGGACTGGCTGGACACCTACGCCGGTCTGCCGCCATTCACTCACGGCCCGTACGCCACCATGTACGCCTTCCGTCCGTGGACGATTCGTCAGTACGCCGGATTCTCCACCGCCAAGGAGTCCAACGCGTTCTACCGCCGTAACCTGGCCGCTGGTCAGAAGGGTCTGTCGGTCGCCTTCGACCTGCCGACCCACCGTGGTTACGACTCCGACAATCCGCGTGTTCCCGGTGACGTCGGCATGGCCGGTGTGGCCGTGGACTCCATCCTGGACATGCGTGAGCTCTTCGCGGGTATTCCGCTGGACCGCATGTCGGTGTCCATGACGATGAACGGCGCCGTGCTGCCGATTCTCGCCCTGTACGTCGTGACCGCCGAGGAGCAGGGCGCCAAGCCCGAGCAGCTCGCCGGAACGATCCAGAACGACATCCTCAAGGAGTTCATGGTTCGTAACACGTACATCTACCCGCCGCTGCCCTCGATGCGGATCATCTCCGACATCTTCGCCTTCACCAGCGCGAACATGCCGAAGTGGAACTCCATCTCCATCTCCGGCTACCACATGCAGGAGGCCGGCGCGACCGCCGACATCGAGATGGCCTACACCCTGGCCGACGGTGTCGACTACATCCGCGCTGGCGAGTCGGTGGGCCTGAAGGTCGACCAGTTCGCACCGCGTCTGTCCTTCTTCTGGGCCATTGGCACGAACTTCTTCATGGAGGTCGCCAAGATGCGCGCGGCCCGCATGCTGTGGGCCAAGCTGGTCAACCAGTTCGGACCTAAGAACCCGAAGTCCATGAGCCTGCGTACCCACTCGCAGACCTCTGGCTGGTCGCTGACCGCTCAGGACGTGTACAACAACGTCATCCGTACCTGTGTGGAGGCCATGGGAGCCACCCAGGGACACACCCAGTCCCTGCACACCAACTCCCTCGACGAGGCCATCGCCCTGCCGACAGACTTCTCCGCTCGTATCGCTCGAAACACCCAGCTGTTCATCCAGCAGGAGTCGGGCACCTGCCGCGTCATCGATCCCTGGAGCGGTTCCGCCTACGTCGAGAAGCTCACCCTCGAGCTGGCTCGCAAGGCCTGGGCCCACATCCAGGAGGTCGAGAAGGCCGGCGGTATGGCCAAGGCCATCGAGAAGGGCATCCCGAAGATGCGTATCGAGGAGGCCGCTGCCCGTACCCAGGCCCGTATCGACTCCGGTCGTCAGCCCCTCATCGGCGTCAACAAGTACCGTCTCGATGAGGAAGAGGATCTCGAGGTCCTCAAGGTCGACAACACCCAGGTGCTCAAGGAACAGAAGGCCAAGCTCGAGCAGCTTCGCGCCAACCGTGACGAGGAGGCCTGCCAGGCTGCTCTGGAGAAGCTCACCTGGGCTGCTGCCAACCCGGACCCGAGCGATCCCGACCGCAACCTGCTCAAGCTGTGCATCGACGCCGGTCGCGCCAACGCCTCCGTCGGCGAGATGTCCGACGCAATGGAGAAGGTCTTCGGGCGCTACACCGCTCAGATCCGTACCATTGAGGGCGTGTACAGCAAGGCAGCCGGTAGCACCGAGTCGACCAAGAAGGTCCACGACCTCATCAAGAAGTTCGAGGAGAAGGAAGGCCGTCGTCCTCGCATCATGATCGCGAAGATGGGTCAGGATGGTCACGACCGTGGCCAGAAGGTCGTCGCGACCGCCTACGCGGACCTCGGCATGGACGTCGACGTCGGCCCGCTGTTCCAGACCCCTGAGGAGACCGCTCGACAGGCTGTCGAGGGCGACGTCCACGTCGTCGGTGTCTCCTCGTTGGCCGCCGGACACCTCACCCTGGTGCCGGCCCTGCGCAAGGAACTGGACAAGCTTGGCCGCTCCGACATCATGATCGTTGTTGGTGGCGTCATCCCGACCCAGGACTTCCAGGAGCTCAAGGATGACGGCGCAGCCGCCATCTACCCGCCTGGCACCGTCATCCCGGACGCTGCCATCGAGCTGATGGAGAAGCTCCTCGCCGCTCACAGCGACGACTGAGACTGGATCGGTCCACGAGACTGAAGGATTGGCCCCTGGAACCCCGCGAGGTTCCAGGGGCCACCGTCATACGGACCTGAAAGCCACTGGGTATGAGCCCTCCGCCATGAACGTTGTCCGTGGGCGGTACGGTAGACGTACCCACCCGATGAAGGAAATGGTGATCATGCCGATCGACGTCCCCGAACTGGTTGAGCAAGTCCTGGCCGGGAGCCGCCAGCACATTGCCAAAGCGCTGACTCTGGTGGAGTCGAGCAAACCGGCACATCGCGAGAAGGCACGCGAGATGTTGCGCCTGCTGGCTCCTCACACTGGTGACGCCATCCGTGTCGGTATCTCGGGTGTTCCTGGCGCCGGTAAGTCGACCTTCATCAATGCCATGGGCACCAAGCTCATCGACGAGTTCAACTACAAGGTTGCCGTCCTGGCCGTCGACCCTTCCTCGACCCGCACCGGCGGTTCGATCCTCGGTGACCGCACCCGCATGGGGGATCTGTGCAACCGTGACGAGGCATTCGTGCGCCCGTCACCCTCCGGCGGTCACCTGGGTGGCGTCGCCCGGGCCACGCGTGAGGCCATGATCGTCATGGAGGCGGCTGGTTACAACGTGGTCCTCGTCGAGACCGTCGGTGTCGGACAGTCCGAGGTCGCCGTGGCAGGCATGGTCGACACTTTCCTCATGCTCTCCGTCGCGGGTACCGGCGACCAGCTGCAGGGCATCAAGAAGGGCATCCTGGAACTGGCGGACGTCGTTGCGGTTAACAAGGCCGATGGCGACAATGCCGGCAACGCGCGTGTCTCCGCTCGTGACCTGTCCATCGCCATGAAGCTCGTCTCCTCCGATGCCGACAAGCGGCGTGTTCCGGTGCTGACCTGCTCCTCGTACACCAAGGAGGGGCTCGACGACGTCTGGCAGGCCATCGTCGACCACCGCGCGTACCTCGAGGCGGACGGCTCCTTGCAGGCCCGCCGTATCGAGCAGCAGCGTGAGTGGCTGTGGAACATGGTCCGCAACGAGATCCTCGAGTCCTTGGACACCGATCCCTCCGTCCAGCAGGTCGCAGAGCAGATCGAGGCAGGACTGGGTACCGAGGCCACCAACGCCTTGGAAGGCGCCGAGCAGATCCTGCGCGCCTTTGCCCGTGCCGTCCCCAATCTGCCGTGGGCGCAGGGGGAGATGGCCAGCACTTCGTGATTTTAGGTCGCCTCAGAATTGACCGGCCGGGGGTGTCAAGCGCTCCCGGCCTTGTCGTGCCCGGGTTGACGGTCCACACCAGGCTGAAGTTAAGACGACTCTGTTTCAAGAAGATTTCTCAGTCATCATGTGAGAGTTTCCAGGTCATGGCCGGGAAGTGACCCCTTGCCACCTTAGGTTCATTCCACCTTCAACGAACCGAGAGGAATGGACATGGCATCACGTCGTACGTCAACCTTGCTGCTCTGTGCAATCACTGGCGCATCCCTTGCCGCGGCCGCTGCCCCCAGCAACGCCGCTCCTGGCTTCACCACCTCACCGCTGCGCACTTCCGCATCCGCGCAGACCACCAGCGGATTCGTCGTCCATCTCAAGGACGACTCGACTTCCGCTCAGGGCATGTCCCGGGCAGCTCGTACCAGCTCCGCCATGCGGGCGAGCTCGACCTCCCTGCGTGGAGCCGTCGATCACGCCGCCAAGGCCCGTGGCGCCCACGTCACGGCATCCCTGGCCCGAGCCAACGACTCGATGTCGATCCGCGTCTCAAAGGGACTCGACTCCAAGGCCGCCAAGGCTTTCATCTCGGAGATTGAGCGCAACCCTGAGGTGGAATCCGTCGAGCCGATCCTCCACATGTCGATCAACGAGCAGACCGGCAAGAAGGTTCGCACCACTGCAGCGGCGTCCGCCCCGAACGACGAGTACTGGAACCGTCAGTGGGGCCTGAACTCCGAGAAGGGCATCGATGCCCCGGGAGCGTGGTCGACCAGCACCGGTTCCGGCGTGACGGTGGCTGTCATCGACTCCGGCATCACCCAGCATCCTGACCTGGCTGGCAAGATCCTGCCGGGTTACGACTTCATCTCTGACGGTCGCATTGCGGGTGACGGAGACGGCCGAGACAACGATCCTTCCGACGAAGGCGACTGGACCCTCGCCGGTCAGTGCGGACCCCGCGCCCGCGACTCGTCCTGGCACGGCAGCCACGTTGCCGGAATTATCGGGGCTTCGACGAATAACGGCAGGGGAATCGCTGGTGCCGCCCCTAACTCCAAGGTTCTTCCGGTGCGCGCTCTGGGACACTGCGGTGGCACTGACGTCGACATCGCCGACGCCATCACCTGGGCCTCCGGCGGTTACGTTCCGGGAGTTCCTACCAACAGCCACCCCGCCCAGGTCATCAACATGAGCCTTGGTGGCCGTTCCAACTACTGCCCGACGAGCTACCAGCGAGCCATCGATGACGCCAGGTCTCGTGGTGCCACGATCGTTGTCGCCGCTGGTAATGAGTCGATGGATGCCAGCCGTTCGACCCCCGGTAACTGCCGTGGCGTCGTCGTCGTGGGTGCGACCGGCCAGACTGGTTCCCAGTCCTACTTCTCGAACTACGGTTCGACCGTTGATGTCTCCGCTCCCGGCGGTGACGACCGCACCGGTGACCTGATCCTGTCGACGGTCAACAGTGGTAGGAGGACGCCGCAGTCCCCGGCCTACGGCTACATGGAGGGCACCTCTCAGGCCGCCCCGCACGTGGCTGCGATCGCTGCCCTCATGCTGTCCACCAACCCGAACCTCACCCCGTCCCAGATTGAGTCGATCCTCAAGCAGTCGGTGAATCCGGCCCACTGCACCTCGGGATGTGGGGCCGGCATCGTCGATGCCCGCAAGGCTGTTGAGGCAGCCAGATACGCCTGATCCTCAGCGTCCACTGAGAACAGAACGTGGCCCGGACCATGTGGTCCGGGCCACGTGTCGTGTTGGGGGCGTGATCACCAGGGAACGTCGGGTTCAGTGAGATCGACGGTGTCGGTGACGGTCTGGCCGCCGCTGGTCACGGTCACCTCGTCGCCGGGGTGAAGCTGGCGTCCGCGTCGGGTCTCGGCTTCTCCATTGACGGTGACCTTCCCCGAAGCGATGAGTTCGCGAGCCTGGCCACCGGTGTCGGCGAGGTTGGCGAACTTGAGGTACTGGCCGAGCCGGATCATCTGGTCGTCATGCACATGGTCAGTGTGGCACCTGGTCCCGACACCTCACAGCACGGAGCTGATGAATCCCTGCAGCCGCTCCGACTTCGGGTGATTGATGACGTCATCGGGAGAACCGGCCTCGACGACGACGCCGCCGTCCATGAAGACGACGTGGTCGGCGACCTCGCGGGCAAATCCCATCTCGTGGGTGACGACGATCATCGTCATGCCCTCGCGGGCGAGGTCCTTGAGGACACTGAGCACCTCCCCGACGAGCTCGGGGTCAAGGGCTGAGGTTGGCTCGTCGAAGAGCATGAGTTCGGGTTTCATGGCCATCGCACGTGCGATGGCGACGCGCTGCTGCTGGCCGCCGGAAAGTTCGGCGGGGTAGTGGTCGGCGCGGTCAGCCATGCCGACCCGCTCCAACAAGGACATGGCCAGCGGCTTGACTTCTTCCTTGGACAAGCCCGACACCTTGATCGGCGCTTCCATGACGTTGCCCAGGGCGGTCATGTGAGGAAAGAGATTGAACCGTTGGAAGACCATGCCGACTCGTGCCCGCTGGGCGGCGATTTCCTTGTCGGAAAGCCGCTTGAGGCGTCCGTCCGGCAAGGGATCATGCTCGTAGCCCACGCGCTCGCCGCCGACCCAGACCTCTCCGGCCTCGAAGGTCTCCAGCTGGTTGATGCAGCGCAGCAGCGTGGATTTCCCGGAGCCGGAGGGACCGAGGAGGACACACACCTCACCCGGGGCGACGTCGAGGTCGATCCCCTTGAGGATGTGCAGGGGGCCGAACTCCTTGTGCAATCCCGTGATGCGCACCATCGGCTCGATGCGTGCAGACTCTGCTGCGGATGTGGTCACTGCTCGACCTCCAGGGCGATGTTCTTGTGCGTGGTGCCGGCTGCCTGGATGGCGGCCTGGCGTCGCAGTCGCTTCGACGAGGACTTCCCGTTGAAGCCACGTCCGAAGTACTGCTCGAGGAAATGTTGCCCGATCATGAGGACACTCGTCATGACGAGGTACCAGAAGGCGGCGACGATGAGTAGCGGGATCGGCGCGTAGATACGGTTCGCGATGGCGTTTGTGGCGTACTGCAGGTCAAGGGTGAAGGGCACGGCCAACACCAGGGAGGTGGTTTTGAGCATGCCGATGGTCTCGTTGCCCAGCGGCGGAATGATCACCCTCATGGCCTGGGGAATGATCACCCGGCGCATGATGAGGGAGGGCTTCATGCCCAGTGCCTTGGCGGCCTCGGTCTGGCCGGCGTCGACGGATTCCAGCCCGGACCGGATGATCTCGGCCAGATAGGCACCCTCGTTGAGACCCAGGCCGATGATGGCGGCGGCCAGCGCGGTGACGACCTTCTCGGTCTCGACGCTGGCCAGCGTCGGTCCGCCGAAAGGCACCCCGATGGACAGGGTGGGGTAGAGCACGGCGAGCAGACCCCAGAACACCAACTGGGTGTACACCGGAACGCCACGGAAGACGAAGATGTACGCCCAGGAGACGCCGCGTAGCACAGGATTGCTCGACTGCCTCATGATGGCCATGAGGAGGGCTACCGCGGTTCCGAGGATCATTGCCGCAAAGGTCAGCAGGATGGTGTAGCCGATGCCGGTGATGATCTTGACGTCACGCAGGTACAGCCACACCACCGGCCACTGATAGTTCTGGTTCGTGACGAGCCCCTGGACGAAGATCAGTACCAAGAGGGCGACGATGACGGCAGCGATCCAGGTGCCCGGATGTGCGACGTCGCAGGCTCGGATGCGGTTGGGGATGTCGGCGTGGTGGTTGGCCACCGTGAATGCCTTTCAGTTGGGTGTGATCACGACTCGGGATTGACCTTGGAGGTCTCGATGAGACCGTCCTCGGTGCCCCACGAGGTCAGCAGCTTCTTCATGGTCCCGTCGTCGATGAGCTTCTGGGTTGCGGCCTGGATGGCCTTGGACAGTCCGCCGTCATTCTTGGCGGTGACGACGCCAAACATGGATGCATCGGTGATGTTGCCGAGGGCTTCGAGCTTGGATGTCTGCTTGATGGCGTACCCGGTAATCACTGAGTCGGCGTAGAGGACGTCTGCCTTGCCCCCGGCGACATTCGTGGTGGCGTCTGACTGGGAGGCGTAGGACAGCAGGTCAATCGGCTTCTTGCCGGCCTTGGTGCACGCCTTTGACTTCTGCTGGGCAGCGGTCTCCTGGGCGGTGCCGGTCTGAACGGCCACGGAGTGACCACACAGGTCGTCAGGGGAGATCTTCTTGGGGTTGCCCTTCGGGACGGCCATCGAGAATCCGGCCTTGAAGTAGGAGGTCATGGTGACCTGCTTCTGCCGCTCCGCGGTGATGGTGAAGGAGGAGACGCTGACGTCGTACTTGGATCCGATGGCAGGGATGAGGCTGGGGAAGGCCGCATTGGCGGTCGTCACCTTGAGTCCCATGAGCTTGCCGACGGCGGTGATGTAGTCGACGTCGTAGCCGACCACCTTCGAGCCGTCAGTGTCGATGAACTCAGCCGGAGCATAGTTGGCTGCTGCGCCGTTGCGAAGGGTGCCGGATTTCTTGATGTCGTCAGGGACCATCGCGGCGATCGTGGGATCAGTCTTGATGGAGTCGATGAGCTGGGCATTCGACGGGGTGTCGGATTTGCTGGAATCCGCCGTGGGGGACGCGGACTCCTCAGAGGCATAGGTGCAGCCGCTCACCGCTAGAGCGACGACGGCCAGTGAAGTGCCGGCGGCGTGACGCAGAGATTTCATGTGACGTTCCTTCGCAGGTGTGGTGTCGGTCAACACCGCATGATACATAATTATGCATACCAGAGCATAAGTTCAAGTCGAGGGGGTAGTGGCGCTAGAAGCGAGAGGCCATCTGTAGATGGGGTTCTCTGGGGCCAGTTGTACGAATGGACAATGTGCTGCAGACGAAGGAATTCAATATCGAAGAACTTGTTTGTGTTATGAGAGTTGTAATGATATGCGTTGAATATAGTGAGTAGTCGAATCAAGAGTGGTGTGTGGAATTGACAACGGAGGGACTGTGGTGAAGCGACTTGCAGGTGTCGTCGGGGTTACTGTGGTATTGACATTCGGAATGGCTGTTGGTGCGTTTGCTTCCACTAGTGGGAATATAGGGATCGATACGGGACAAAATGTCAGTTTTCATGGTCGATACACCTACGGAGTGACACATCGGGGTTGGGTTGGCAAGGCTGTGAGGGTCACCGGAACCTTGGCGTCAACTGGTTCTAACTCAGGCCATGTCAATGCTCGCCAGCAAGGGTACTCGTGGAGGAGAATCGGGCACGTAAACATTGGCGGCAAGGTGGGTGTCAATTCTGATGTGAGCCCTGGGGATACTCTGCGTGCAGCAGATCTTCGTGTCCAGGTGTGCGCCGAACATTGGTATCGTGACCACTGCGTCGAAAGACTGTACCGCGAGTGATGACCGCGCTCTGGCGCCCATGGATCGGACACCTGATGGTTAATCGATGTTCATTGGCTTGTCATGGCTTGTTCATGCAGTTCCCCCATTCGAGTCGACCCGCAGTGGACGATGTCTCGCTGGTCATGTCTCCGGAATCGGTGAACGTGGTCGTCGGTGCTTCTGGTTCGGGCAAGTCGACATTGTTAATGTGTCTTGCCGGTTTGGAGGCGCCGACCAAAGGGCGGGTCGTACATGGGGATGTCGATGTGTACGGGCTGGATGACAGACAACGTGCGGCGTGGCGGTTGCGAACGATCGGCTTGGTGTTTCAGAACTCTGGGCTGGTTCCCGAGCTCACGTTGCGTGACAACATTGCCCTGCCTCTTGAGCTCCTTGGCACTGGGCGTCGGGACGCACTGAGGCGCGCCGACCGCCTTGCCGAGATCCTTGACCTCGGTGAGAGCAGCAAGCGACGGCCCAGCGAAGTGTCAGGAGGCCAGGCGCAGCGTGCTGCCGTGGGGCGTGCCCTCGCCCACCATCCGACGGTCGTTCTGGCCGACGAACCTACTGGAGCCTTGGACACTACGAACCGCCATGCCGTGATCGGTCTGCTGGATGATCTGGTTCGCGCTGAAGGTTCCACTTTGGTGATGGTTACCCATGATGAGCACACGTTGCCGGAAAATGCCCGGATCATTCGCCTGGCCGATGGACGGATCGTGGGAGGCGCGGCGTGAAAGGCTTGCGTCTGGCGTTGCGATTGAGCCGTGGAGCGAGCCGTCATGAGCTGATTCGATCAGTGGTGATGGTTGTGGGTGTGGCCCTGGCAACACTGGGGTTAGCGGTGGGTATCACCCTGCCCCGCGTCACCGTCCAGCAGCAGGAGGTACGTGATGCGCGGACCCCTATCCTTGCTCCGGGTAGGCCGGCAAGCGGGCATGCCGGTTTCAAGGTGCAGGAATTACAGGTCGACGGCACGCCCTGGACGAGTTTCGTGGTGAACCACCCCGCTGACTGGCTGCCTCCGGGGCTGAAGCACTGGCCCCAACCGGGTCACACCATCGTTTCCCCGCGTCTGAAGTCGCTGATGGACGCCGGGGTCGTGAAAGTTTCCAGCTTAGGCACGGTCGATCCGGTGGTGGTGGATCGGGCTGCCTTGGCTTCACCCGATGAGTTGTTCTCGGTTACGACCACCCCCGATCAGGCTGGTTGCCGCGAGCTGAAGGGCTTCGGCTTGACCGGGATAGATGATTCTGGGGTGTCGTCACGTACTGCGTGGATCGAGGTGATCGGACTGGTTGGGCTGCCGGCAGCCATGTTGTTGTGGACGTCGCTGAGTCTGTCGGCCGCCTCGCGTCGCGACCGGTTCACGACGTTGGTGCGCATGGGATGCGACCCCGACTGGTGTGGCCAGGTCTTCGCCGCCGAGGTTTCCGGGACCGCTGGCCTGGGTGCTCTGCTCGGATTGGCGTTGTTCGTTCCCGTTCAAAACGTCCTCGGAACCAGCGGGGTGCTCGGGCTAACCTGGTGGCCTTGGCAGGCGAGGCTGAGATGGCCGGCGTGGCTGGCTATCGTCGTCATCATGGTGATCGTGAGTGGTCGGTTAGCCCGTCGCACCCTGCGAAGGTTGCTGGCTTCACGCCGCCCCCCGCGCTGCTGCGCCCGGCTTGGGACGGTGCGTCATCTGCTCGGGATCGTTGGTCTTCTCCTCGTCGTGGCTGCGATCGGTCTGGAAGGCTGGATTTGCCTGATGATGGCGTTCGCTCACGACGGCCAGCGCCTGGGGGACCGAGGCGCTGGATACATCATGGGTGGGGCTGTGCTTGGAACTCTCGGCGCCGTCATGTCAGCCCACCTCGTCATCGTGTGGTGCGCCGGTCGTGAGCAGCTGAGACTGCCCACTCGTCTCGGTTTGGCCCTGGCCCGGGCCCACTATCCGGATTCCGCTGCGATGGTGGTCGCATTGACGATCATGGTCGGCCTGGCCGGATTTGGATCGGGATTCCTCATTTCTGGTACCCACGACACCGAGGGGGATCCCCGCCATGTCCTCGTCCAGGTCCCTTTCACCGATCGGACCGCCACCGAACAGCAAGCCCTCCGGCGCATCACCCGGCCCCGACGCATGATCTACATGACCACCGATGGCCATACCCTTGTTGCCGCATCCTGCGCCGACTTGGCCGCCTTCGATCCCGATCCGCAACCCTGTCCAAGGATGCCGGCAATGAGGCGAGACGCGCCATCGACATGGACCTTTGGTTTCGACAAACACACTACGGCCCGTACCATCAAGCCCGTCAGCTACCTACCCGTCACCTACGGTGATGACGCTCTCCTCGCTCGCAGCGACCCGAGGCTGGCAGGCCTCACTCCAGACTTCTTGGAGTTCACCGCAGACTCCACAACTGGCGATCTTGATCGGCTAGTGGATCAACTCCACGCCGCCGCGCCGTCCTATGCGGCCCATGCCGGGGCTGAAAACCCCGACACCCTACAGGCGTTTATCCAACAGCATGGAATCGTGCGTAGCGGCCTGGCGGCCGGATTCCTGCTGATCCTGGTGGCATGTACTGTCGCGTTTGTCGAACTGCGATGGGGAATGCGACATACCATTGCTGCTCAACAAGCCGTGGGTACCCCCGCCCATATCCTGCGAAGGTCCTTCTTGGTGCAGATGATCGTCACGATCCTGCCGGCCCAGTCGATGTCACTGGTGGTTGGAGTTCTGGCTGGTTGGGCGATCAATGCCGCGATCGGATCGACCGACGCGAATCAATCCTTCGACCTTTCCATTGCGGCGCTACCCGTCGCCATGTGGGCAGTCAGTGTGCTCGCCATCACAGTCACTGCTCTTGCGACCGGTGCGCCCCGTTTTCGGTTGTCGGTTTTGAGGGATAGTACGTAGACAAAGGAGTGATAGCCATCCGGCTGGCTGCTCAAACCGCCATCGATGCTCCGGCAACCTTCGTCTGGTACGCCATCGTTCAGACGCCGGTGTGCGGCAAGCCGTGACCGTTGTTGTCAACCGGGGCTGAGGTGCTCGGAGCAACAGCCGTTGAAGCCGAGAAGAATCCCTCAAGGGACTCGCCGTTGATGAACAGGCCACCCTTGGCGGCGTCATAGGTCGCCCCCCGGGACCGACTTCGCGTCGTTGACAGTGGTCGCCTTCGACAGGTCAATCTTGTACAGGCGCTTGAAGGTGTCCTTGCCCGGGTCGCCGTCACGTTCGTCAACGAGCAGGGTGTGGTTTCCCAGGGCGGTGATCTCTGAGACGGAGGTCTTGGCCTGGCTCAGGTGCAGCTGGTACAGGTACTGCCCAGTGGTCCTGCCGCTCGCGACGTCGATGGTGACGATGCGCACGAAGGGGACCTTCTTGGAGCTGCCGGACAAATCCGGGGTCTCCAGGGCCGACTGCATGGTTCCGACCAGGGTCTTGCCGTCGGGGGTCAGGGTGAGGCCTTCCATGCCACGATTCGGGGTGCGGAAGGCCAGCTCGCGAGGGAGGGTGCCGTCGAAGGGTTTGAGACGGGAGATCTCGCGTCCCTGGGCATCGAAATGAACGACATAGGGGCCGTACTCGTCGGAGACCCAGAAGCTGCCGTCTGGGGCGACGACGAGACCTTCGGAGTCGATGCCGGCCTTCGAAGGGGCGATCGTCCTGCCGTTGATGTCGACGATCGTCTCCCCGGTGGAGGCCTCCGGATTGACGGCACCGTTCATCGGTGTGCCGTCCTTGGTCACCAGACCAATCCTCTTGACGAGGTCCATGTGGCCGTTGACCAGACGGAACTTGGCGATCGAGGGCTGGAACTTGACCGGCTCGATCTTCTCGTTGTCGGCATCGGAGTCAGTGTTCGGGCCGCGGTCGGTCAGGCCGTAGTAGACGTCGTCAGGATCGCCGTTGCGATGGGCAAAGGCTGAACCGAATCCGCTGTCGGTGATCTTGACGCCATTCGGCGCAGTGGACAGGACCGGAGCGCCTCCGGTGTACACCTCGATGGCGTCCGTGGTCGGTTCGGCGGAAGCAACCCCTGGTGCCAGCGGGCAGGTCAGGGCAGCGGCACAGGCGGTGGCGGCCAGACCTCGGGTCAGGTGGCGATGCATGAATCATCCTCTCAACGGCGGACCGCACCAGTTCACAGTGCCCAGTTGACATCGCGGTGACGTCGAGATGACAGCACAACGTCCTGTCGACAACAGTCGTCGACAGGACGTTGTGCGAGAAATGACGGTTCAGGAGACCCGACGGCTCCAACCGCGGCGCTGACGAATCGCGCCGAGGACAAGGCACACCAGATAGATGAGGAAGCTCACCGTCGTCACGTAGGGGCTGATCGGCAAGCCGGGCCCCAGGGACAGCAGGATGCCGCCCACAGCGGAGACCGTCGCGAAGATGATCGACAGCAGGGACATGGCCAGCGGATGTGCCGTCACCTTGGCGGCGGAAGCTGTCGGAGTGATGAGCAGGCTCAGCACCAGCAGGGCACCGACGAGCTGTACTGCCATAGCGGTGGTCAGACCGAGCAACAGCATGAAGACAATTGAGAGGAAGCGCATCGGAACCCCGCGAGCCTTGGCCGCCTCGGGATCCACTGACGCGAAGAACAGCGGTCTCCATATGATGCCCAGACACACCGCGACGAAGATCGAGACGACGACCAGCGTGCTCAGCTCGGTGGTGTCGACGGCGACGATCTGTCCGGTCAGCAGGCCGAACTTGTTGGACGATCTTCCCTTGTAAAGGCTCAGGAAGAGCACACCGATGCCCATGCCAAAGGGCAGCATGATGCCGATGGAGGCGTTGCGCTCGGCAGCTTTCACGCCCAACAGACCCAGGATGAGGGCAGCCACCAGAGACCCGACGACGGCCCCTCTGGTGACCGATGCACCGAAGAACAGGGCCACTGCGGCACCCGCGAAGGAGAGCTCCGAGGTGCCGTGAATCGCGAAGGCCAGGTCGCGGGCATGGATCATCGGTCCGATGAGACCTGCCAGAACCCCGAGGATGATTCCGGCGATGATCGAGCCGTGGACTAGGGGAACGAGCTGGCTGAAGCTGTCGAAGTTGATGATGGTGGAGAAATCCATGTCAGACCATCTCCTCGCCCTCGGCGATCTGCGGGCCGTGCAGATGCGACGGTCTCTCGTCGTCTGCCAGCACGATGATCCGGTCGTCATGACGGAAGACCTCGACGGGGGACCCGTAGAGATCGGTGAGGACCTCAGAACGCAGCACCTCGTCGGGGGTGCCGACACGAACTTTGCCGCCAGCGACGTACACCACCCGATCGACATAGGGCAGAACCGGGTTGATCTCGTGGGTGACGAAGAGCACCCCGAGATTTCGGGTCCGACGTGCAGTGTCGATGAGCTTGGTGACCTCCTGCTGGTGGCGCAGGTCAAGGCTGGACAACGGCTCATCGCACAGCAACAACTCTGGGTCGGTGACGAGGGCTTGGGCGATGCGCAGGCGCTGCTGCTCACCACCGGAGGTCATCGTCAGCGGGGCGTCGGCGAAGGCGGTGGCACCCACAGAGGCGATGGCCTCGTCAATGCGCCGACGTCGGGAGCGGCTGAACAAGCCGAATCCCCACTTGTGACCGTCGATCCCCATGCCCACCAGATCGCGGCCGCGAATCGGGGCCGTCGTCTCCAAGGAGCGTTGCTGCGGGATGTAACCGATGTGGGTCGAGCCACGACGCACCGGACGGCCGGCCACCATGGCGGTGCCGACCGTCAGCGGAGTCTGCCCGAGCAGGACCCTCAGCAGGGTGGTCTTTCCCACCCCGTTGGGTCCCAGAACGGCGATGAACTCGCCGGGTTCCACGACGAGATCGAGCCCCGACCACAGCACCCGGTCCCCGAAGGCGACCTTGGCGCCGGTGAGTCTGGCAGGCTCGATCCTCGTGGTCGCCCCGGAGATGTCAGAGCGACGTGATGTCATGAGTGTCAGGCCAGGCCATTGTCAATGTCGGTGATGGCCTTGTCGATGAAGTCCTGGTAGGTGTCGACACCCTTCGGGAAGGTCTCCCACACGCCGACCTGCTTGATCCCGGCGCCCTTGGCAGCCTTCTGCAGCTCCTTGGTGACGGCGTCACTGGTCTGGCCGTTGACGAGGAGGATGGAGGCCTTCTTGGCAGCAATCAGCTTGGTGGTCTCGTGGACGACCTTGGTCGACGGGCCGGCCTCGGTCTCGGACTGCTCGACGAACTCCTCAGGGGTGATGTTCTTGACCTTCATGTCGTCGAGCAGGTAGCCGACCACCGGCTCGGTGGCAATGGCGGTGCTGTTCGGGTGCTTCTCGCCGACCTTGGCGGCATGGGCCTTGAGCTCATCCAGCTTGGACTCGAAGTCCTTGAGGTTCGACTCGAAGGCGGCCTTGTTGTCCGGGGAGGCCTTGGCCAGATCGGACTCGACGACCTTGGCAACCTTGCGAGCGCTGTCGATCGAGAAGAAGACATGCTCGTTGAACTCGTCCTGGCCGGGTTTCTTGAGCCCGGAGGTTTCGACGGCGTCGATGAGGGTGGCCTTGGAGCCGGTGCTCTTGACGAGCTTGGAGGCCCAGTCGTCATAGCCACCACCATTGGCGATGGCGATCTTGGCCTTGGAGAAAGCGAGCTTGTCCTTGGCGGTGGCCTCGTAGTCGTGCGGGTCCTGATCCGGGCTGTTGATGACGGAGTGGACGTTGACCTTGTCTCCGCCGATGGCCTCGGCGACCGAGCCCCAGACGTTGGTCGAGGCGACGACGTCAACCTTGTCCGTCGCAGCGGCATTGGAGGAAGCGCCTGAAGCCGCGCTCGAGCCCGAATCAGAGTTGCCGGAGCAACCAGCCATGCCCAAGGCGCAGGCGCTGATGGTTGCAAGGGCCAGAAGGCGACGATGCATGTGGTGTTCCCTTTCCAGTTCGCAAGTGAGAACCATTGTCGTCTCCGTATTGTGAATTAACAAGGCAGGGTGACCAAAGAAATAGCCAATCCACAGCCTCAACGGAGGGCAGAAAGCGCCTCAGGGCTGGAACCCCTTCCTGTGTGAGCAGCCAGCTCCGGTGACGGCTCGCCGATTCGATAACCCTGGCGCCAGCCTCTCTCTGGAGGGCCTCTCCCGGTGAAGCGGCGAGGTGGTGCGGCTCAGTGCCGGGGGTCGATGGCGATCTTCACCCCGGCATGGCCGCGCACCGCGTCGACGGCCTCGGTCCACTGGGAGAGCCCGAAGGTGTGGGTGACGACCGGGGCCTCGTCGATGTCCCCGCGACCCAACATCTCGACGGCGCGGTGGACGTCGGCGCGACGAGCATTCGATCCTCCCGAGACCGTGAGCTCCTGGTAGTGCACGGTGTTGGGGGTGATCGTCGCCGTTGATCCCTTGGGGAAGCCGGCGAACCAGCTCACCCGCCCGCCCGGGGCGGCAAGGTCAAGGGACTGCTCGGCCAGTTCATTGCGTCCGATGGCGACGATGACGAGGTCGGCACCGAAACCACCAGTGCGCTCGGCAACGACCTCGACGAGGTGATCGGGTGAGGTGGTGACGGCCCCCATGGCCGCCGCACGGTCGCGTCGGTCAGCGTGCTTCTCGCACAGGATGACCTGTCCCGCTCCGCATACCAGGTTGAGCTGGGTGTGAAGCAGACCAATCGCCCCGCCGCCGATGATGACGACCGTCTCCCCAGGGTTGACCCCACCATGTCGACGGTGCCCGTTGAGAACACAAGAGAGGGGTTCGGCCAGAGCCAGCCGGTTGGCCGGCATCTCGGAGGCGACCGGGATGACGTTGCCGCGAGCGACTGCTCGGGCCGGCACACACAGCCAGGGAGCCAGCCCGCCGTCGATCCCGTAGCCGATGAGTTCGCAGTGACTGCACAGGTGCTCGCGTCCGGCCAGGCAGGCCCGACAGGTGCCACAGGAGACGACGATGGAGACGGTGGCCTGCTGTCCGACGGTCAGTCCTTCCACTCCTTCGCCGAGGGAGGCGATCCGTCCGGCGATCTCGTGTCCGAGAGTGATCCCAGGGCGCACCCCGGTGGTTTTTTCACCGGAGATGATGCGGAGGTCGGTGCCGCAAATCGTCGTCGCCTCGACGGCCAGGACGACCTCGCCGCGGCCCGGCGTGGGAATGGGTTTTTCGGCAAGGTGAACGTCTCCGGGGCCATTGAGGACCAAGGCCGGCATGGTGAGCGTCATGTGATCTCCTTCGACGTCTCCAGTGTCCCATTTTTCCGGCACGCTGGGCACGCTGGGAACACACCAATTATCATGGAGCGTGGGAAAACCACCATCAACGATGATGAAATGACAGGAGAGTCCCAGCCATGACCCGACTCGTGAACAACCCCGATGATTTTCCGTCCCAGGCCGTCGCCGGGCTCGCCAGCGCCTTCCCGAACCACCTGAGGCCGGTGTTCGGTGGCGTGGTTCGTGCTGCCCGCACCGATCGCAAGGTCGCCCTCGTCGTCGGTGGCGGCTCAGGTCACTACCCGGCTTTCGCTGGCTGGGTTGGCCCGGGATTCGCTGACGGTGCCGTCTGCGGGAACATCTTCTCCTCTCCCTCAGCCTCCCAGGCCTACTCGGTCTGCAGGGCGGCGGATCGGGGAGCGGGAGTCCTCATCGGTTTCGGCAACTACGCCGGTGACGTCCTGCACTTCGGGCAGGCGGCGGAACGGTTGCGCAGCGAAGGCATCGACACCCGTTGCCTGCTCGTCACCGACGACATCGCCTCGGCAGGCCCCGAGGATCACCTCAAGCGTCGTGGCATCGCCGGCGACCTCCCGGTCTTCAAGGTGACGGCTGCCGCCTGTGAGGAAGGTCGTGACATCGACGAGGTCGTCAAGGTCTTTGATCGTGTCAACGATCGCGCCCGGTCCTTCGGGGTGGCCTTCGCCGGGTGCACCCTGCCGGGAGCTGACGAGCCGCTGTTCCGTGTCGCGCCTGGTCAGATGGGTGTCGGCATGGGTATCCACGGGGAGCCAGGTATCCATGACGAGGCTCTCGGTACGGCCGACGAGGTCGCCGCCATGCTCGTCGACGGGCTGCTGGCCGACCGCCCGGACAATCCGGGGACCCGGGTCGTCCCGATCGTCAACGGACTTGGCTCCACCAAGTACGAGGAACTCTTCGTGCTGTGGAACGACATCAGTCGTCGTCTCGAGGAGGCGGGGCTGACGATCGTCGACCCGCAGGTGGGGGAGTTCGTCACCAGCCTCGACATGGCAGGTGTTTCTCTGACTCTGGTGTGGCTCGACGAGGTCATTGAACCGCTGTGGTTGGCGGCCTGCGACACCCCTGCTTACCGTCGTGGCGCGGTTGGTCAGGTCGACCTCGACACCACACCGTTGTCCCAGGAGGCTGAGCACGTCTCGGTCGCGGCCCCGGGGTCGCAAGCCTCCCAGGAGCTTGCCGACGTCGTCATCAAGGGATTAGATGCAGTGGTGACCACCCTGTCGGAGCGGGCCAATGAGCTGGGCCGGCTCGACTCGGTGGCCGGTGACGGTGACCACGGCATCGGCATGACGCGTGGATCCCAGGCCGCTCTCGCCGAGGCGAAGCGGGTCAGGGGAGATGGGGCCGGCGCGGCGACCACCCTCAACGCCGCTGGCTCGGCCTGGTCCGAGCACGCCGGTGGCACCTCGGGTGCGCTGTGGGGAGCGGTGCTGACCGCCTTCGGTGCGGTGCTGGGTGACGAGGACCCGGCCAGTGACGAGGCCATTCGTCAGGCTGCTCGTGCTGCCCTCGACGCCGTCACCAGGCTGGGCGGGGCGAAGCTCGGGGACAAGACCATGGTCGATGCGATGGATCCCTTCGTGACGACGTTGGAGTCGTCACCGGATCCGCTGTCGCAGGCGTGGACGTCAGCGTGTGATGCCGCTGACAAGGGGGCTCAGGCGACCTCCGAGGTGACTGCCAAGGTCGGTCGGGCGCGCCCGCTTGGTGAGAAGTCCTTGGGCACGCCCGACCCCGGAGCGGTGTCCTTCCACAACGTGGTCGTCGCGGTGGGGTCGGTGCTGTGACTCAGCGCTGACCAACGGGAGGCTTCGCGCTCCACGGGAACACGATCCACTTGTCAGTGGCCTTCCAGACGAAGTCCGGACTGATGACAGTGGTGGGCTTGGCGTACAGCACCGCCGAGCGAACGTCGGCACCGAATCCGCGCAGCAGCTTGAGCACGAGTGCCAGAGTGCGGCCGGAATCGGCGACGTCGTCGACGACGAGGATTCGCTTGCCACGGATGGAATCGGTGTCGAGCATCGGGGCCAACAGAACTGGGTCGGGCAGGGTCTCCTCGACGTCGGTGTAGAACTCGACGTTGATGGCGTCGGTGAGCTTGACGCCAAGGGAGTAGGTGAGGGCTCCACCGGGGATCATGCCGCCGCGGGCCACAGCGATCACGATCTCGGGATCGAAGTCTGAATTGTGGATCTGGGTGGCGAGTTCGTCGGTGGCGTCACCGAAGGTCTCCCAGGTGAGGATTTCCTTGCCCTCAAGGCCACTGGCGTCAGCATGGTAGGCGGTCATGGGCCAACACTAGCGACCTCGTGAATCCCATATCGGTTGTGTTCGAATACAGGCTGAAGGTGCGGACTCGACCGGAGGAGCCATCATGGTCAGCGTGGGCTGTCCACCCGCTCCCGTGACCGTCGAGGGGCTGGCTGATCAGCCCAGCACAAACTGCATGATGATCGCAGTGCGCCAGCTGTCCATCTTGTGTGCGATGTGAGGCAGCCGGCCCACCTCGGTGAATCCCATCGCGGAGTGGAATCCGAGACTGCCGACGTTGTCGGAGTCGATGACTGACACCAGGCTGTGCAGACCGTCGCGGCGAGCCTGCCGCATGAGTTCGGTCATGAGTTTGCGTCCGACCCCTCGACCGCGAGCAGGGGTGTCCAACCAGATCGACACCTCCGCGGTGACGTCGTATCCCTCACCGTCTCGGAAGTGATGGTAGGTCGCGTATCCGCCGAAAAGCCCGTCGACCTCCGCCACCAGGACCGGTCTGCCATCGTCGACCAGGTTGCGCCACCAGGTACGGCGGTCGGACACCTGTGAGTGGCTCACGGTGTATGAGGACGGGGTGCCCACTGCGTGGTCATTGTGGACACGCGTTGCCGCCGGCAGATCCTGTTCTTGCATCGCTCGGATGATGACGTCCATGACCGGAACAGTAACGAGCCTTGAGCGGGATTCCCGTTGGCTGTTTGCCCAGTGGGACGCCGCCATGAAGGTCACCGGCGTGCACCCGCTCTCGGTGATTGCTGACAACCAGGAACGAGGTTGAAGGATGGCTGAGGAAACACCGCCGCAAGGCCCGCGTCAGGGGAACTGAGTCCAGTTTCACGACGGGGCGGGATGTTACCGCGGGTAGTGTCCCGTTTTTCTCATGGATGTGGGTGGACGTGGGGAAACGTGCAACCCCGGTGTCGTGGTCAGGGACGTTTGGCCGTAAAGTCACCATCATGATCATCGGAATCCCACGGGAGTCACTCCCGGGTGAGAATCGGGTCGCCGCGACTCCGACGACTGTTCCCGCCCTACTCAAACTCGGCTACGAGGTGGTCGTCGAGTCCGGAGCTGGCGAACACGCCGCTCTGCCTGACCACGCGTACGAAGAGGCCGGAGCCAGGATCGTCGGACTGGGGGAGGCGTGGAAGGCCGACCTCGTGCTGGCCGTCAATGAACCCACCGACGACCAGATCGCCCTCATGCGTTCCGGCGCTGTCCTCGTCACTTTCCTTCATCCGCGTCAGGATCTTGCCCTCACCGAGAAACTGGCTGCCGTCGGCATCACCGGTCTGAGTATGGACATGGTTCCGCGTATCTCGCGTGCTCAGTCCATGGATGCTCTGTCCTCGATGGCCAACATCTCGGGTTACCGGGCTGTCGTGGAGGCTGCATTCGCGTACGGTCGAACCTTTGGCGGCCAGGTCACGGCTGCTGGCAAGGTTGCGCCGGCCAAGGTCTTCGTCATCGGTACCGGTGTCGCCGGCCTGGCCGCGCTGGGTGCCGCCAACTCGATGGGGGCCGAGGTCTACGCCACCGACGTCCGTCCGGAGACCGCCGAGCAGGTGCAGTCGATGGGTGCCACTTTCCTGCACGTGCGCACTGGTGACTCCGATCAGGGCGTCAGCTCCGATGGCTACGCCAAGGAGGCCAGCGACGATTACAACGCCCGCGCTGCTGAGCTCTACATGGAGCAGGCGGGTAAGGATGACGTCATCATCACCACGGCCGCCATCCCGGGCAAGCCGTCCCCGAAGCTCATCACCGCCGAGATGGTCGCTGCCATGAAGCCCGGCAGCGTCATCGTCGACCTCGCTGCCCTGGGTGGTGGCAACTGTGAGCTCACCCGTCCAGGTGAGTCCTACGTCACCGACAACGGCGTGACGATCATCGGCTACACCGACCTGCCGTCCCGTCTGCCGGGTCAGGCCAGTCAGCTCTACGGCACCAACCTCGTCAACCTGCTGAAGCTGGCCACCCCCGAGAAGAACGGAGAGCTCGTCCTCAACTTCGACGACGAGGTCATCCGCACCATGACGGTGTGCCACGAGAGCCAGGTGGCGTTCCCGCCGCCACCGGTCCAGGTCGCTGCTGCTCCCCAGCCGGTCGCCAAGGCCGAAACCGAGACCCCGGTTGTCCCCGAGAAGAATCCGCGTCCGTGGCCCCAGACCTTCGGCATCGTCGCTGTGCTGTCGATCGCGCTCATCGCCTTGCTGACCTTCTCCCCGACGGAGTTCGTCGCCCTCTTCGGCACCTTCGCGATCGCTGTGGTCGTCGGCTACTACGTGGTGTGGAACGTCACCCACGCCCTCCACACCCCGCTGATGAGTGTCACCAACGCCATCAGCGGCATCATCATCGTCGGTGCCATCACCCAGCTCGGCAGTGAATCGTGGGGTATCCGGATCGTCGCCGCGTTGACCGTGCTCATCGCCAGTATCAACATCTTCGGCGGTTTCACGGTCACCCAGCGCATGCTCAAGATGTTCAGGAAGGCCTGATCCATGACGTCAACACTTCTCATTGCCCCGATGGCCGGGTCGTTGGTGAACTTCGTCAACGCCTCCTTCATCATCTCGGGCCTGCTGTTCATCTTCGCCCTCGCTGGTCTGTCCAAGTTCGAGACCTCGAAGAAGGGCAACGCATACGGCATCCTCGGCATGGTCATCGCGATCATCGCGACGATCGTCGCCCTGGTGAAGCTGCCGGGATACTCCCCGGTGTCCATGGTCCTCCTCTTCATCCCGATGCTCATCGGTGGTGCCTTCGGTGTGTGGAAGGCCCTCAAGGTCGAGATGACGGGAATGCCTGAGCTCATCGCTCAGCTGCACTCCTTCGTCGGTCTTGCTGCCGTCCTCATCGGTTTCAACGCCTTCGCCGAGGAGGGGACCGGTGCCAGCACCTTCCAGCTCTCCGAGATCTGGATTGGCATCTTCATCGGCGCCCTGACCTTCACCGGGTCCCTGGTGGCCTGGGGCAAGCTGTCGGGCAAGGTTCCCTCGAAGCCGCTGACCCTGCCCGGGCGCAACTGGATCAACCTCGGCCTGCTGGTCGTCATCATCGGCTGCGGCATCTGGTTCTCCAACGTTTCCGGAGGCATCGCCTGGCTGCCGCTGGTCCTCCTGGCGCTGGCCTCCCTGTTCCTCGGTTTCCACCTGGTTGCCGCCATCGGTGGCGCTGACATGCCGGTCGTCATCTCGATGCTGAACAGCTACTCCGGTTGGGCGGCTGCCTTCTCCGGATTCAGCCTCCACATCCCGGTGCTCATCGTCACGGGTGCCCTGGTGGGCTTCTCTGGCGCCATCCTGTCCTACATCATGTGCCAGGCCATGAACCGCTCCTTCGTGTCGGTCATCCTGGGCGGCTTCGGCGATGCCCCGGCCGTTGAGGGTGACGGCCCGGACGGTGAGATCACCGAGATCAAGGCTGATGAGCTGGCCTCCCAGCTGTCCGATGCCTCCTCGGTCATCATCGCTCCCGGATACGGCATGGCCGTGGCCCAGGCCCAGTACCCGGTGGCCGAACTGGCCAAGAAGCTGCGCGACAAGGGAGTGGACGTCAGGTTCGCGATCCACCCGGTCGCCGGTCGTCTGCCCGGTCACATGAACGTGCTGCTTGCCGAGGCTCATGTGCCTTACGACATCGTCATGGAAATGGACGAGATCAATGACGACTTCGCTGACGCCGACATCGTCCTGGTCATCGGAGCCAACGACACCGTCAACCCGGCTGCCATGGATCCCGGCACCCCGATCTCGGGCATGCCCGTTCTCCACGTGTGGGAGGGCCACGAGGTCGTCGTCTTCAAGCGCTCCATGAAGCCCGGTTACGCCGGCGTCGAGAACCCGCTGTTCTTCGCCGACAACACCCGGATGCTCTTCGGTGATGCCAAGGCCAGTGTTGACGCCCTGGTCACCGCTCTCTGAGGCACGCTGACAACCCGATTCCGACGCCCATGATCATCCGACGGTCATGGGCGTCGGTGCATCCCCGAAGACGGATGTCATGGCGCGGCACTATGATGACGATGAATGTCTATCAGGCCCCTTGTCAGGGCCGGAACAAGGAGAAGACGTGACCTACGTCATCGGTCTGCCCTGCGTGGACGTCAAGGATCGTGCCTGCGTCGAGGAGTGCCCCGTCGACTGCATCTACGAGGGTGAGCGCAGCCTCTACATCCATCCTGAGGAGTGCGTCGACTGCGGTGCATGTGAGCCCGTCTGCCCCGTCGAGGCCATCTACTACGAGGATGACCTGCCCGGCGATCAGGAGAAGTTCCTCGACATCAACGCCGAGTTCTTCGACGAGCTGGGTTCCCCGGGTGGTGCTGCCCGCCTCGGCCCGACCCATAAGGACCACCCGGCCGTCGAGGCCCTGCCCCCGCAGGGCGAATGAGTCGCCGTATCGTCTCAGCCAGTCTGCCCATCTTCCCGTGGGACACCATCGCTGACGCCAAAGCCAAGGCACAGGCCCACCCAGGTGGCATCGTCGACCTGTCGGTGGGCACCCCGGTTGACCCGACTCCCCAGGTCGTCACCGAGGCCCTGACGGCGTTCAGCGACGCCCACGGTTACCCGCAGGTGTGGGGGACCCCTGCCCTGCGAGCCGGCATCCTGGACCATATGAAGCAGGTCTGGGGCGCGCCGGCGCATCTCGACGAGAACAGTGTCCTGCCGGTCATCGGGACTAAGGAATTGGTGGCGTCGTTGCCAAGCCAGCTTGGCCTGGGCCCGGACTCGATGATCGTCATTCCGGCCTGCGCCTACCCGACTTACCGCGTTGGTGCCCAGCTTGCCAGAGCCACCGTGCAGGCCGTCGACGAGCCCGATGAGGTCGAGGGCACCCCCGATCTCATCTGGATCAATTCGCCGGCCAACCCGTCGGGTCGCATCCTCGACCTCGACGAGATGAAGGCTTGGGTTGAACTGGCTCGCCGCACCGGAGCCGTGCTGGCCTCCGATGAGTGCTACGGCGAGTTCGTCTGGGAGGGGAAGTCCATCTCCGTCCTCGACGAAAGGGTCAACAGTGGTGACGTCACCGGTCTGCTTGCCTGTCTGTCGATGTCCAAGCGCTCGAACATGGCTGGATATCGTGCGGGCTTCGTCGTCGGTGACGCCGACCTCACCCGTGAGTTGCTCACCTTGCGCAAGCACTCCGGTCTCATGATTCCGGCCCCGGTCGCCGAGGCCATGCAGGCTGCTCTGTCGGACCGATCCCATGTGTTGGAACAGGCAAAGCGCTACCAGCTGCGCCGTGACGTCCTCAAGCCTGCCCTCGAACAGGCTGGTTTCCGGATCGACCACTCCGAGGGATCTCTCTACTTGTGGGCGACTCATGAGGAGGACTGCCGAGCAACCCTGGACAGGTTGGCTGATCTGGGCATTCTCTGTTCACCAGGGGACTTCTACGTCGACGGTGGCTCCGACCACGTCCGCATTGGGCTGACGGCCACTGACGAGAGGGTCAACACCGCGGCCGAGAGGCTGTCCGAGTCTCACTGAGAGTCAGCTGCGGGCGGTGACGGTGCCGGTGACTCGGCCCGTCCCGCTGACAGCAGGGCTCGATGACGGGCCGGATGCTGCACTCCATGAGGCGTGGTGATCGGGGTCAGCACTCCAACTCGTCGTCGCGACGGTGGCGCGATCGATCGGCCCCAGATTCGTGCTCGCCATCGTCAAGGCCACCGCTGCCCGGGTTGAGACCAGGTCCCTGGCGGCGAAGGTCGCCGTCGCCCCCGTGGTCTGGATGGCGATCTTGTCGGCCATCCCCTTGCGCACCGTCTGAATGAGCTTGTCAATCGTGGTCGTCTCGGAGGACCTGTTGACACAGGACAAGGCCGAGGGGGAGTGGCCAGTCAGCGCTGATGCCCATGCCTTGGCTAGCGGCTCGTGCTTGCGGTAGGCCTCCGGGTATCCGGAGCGCTGCACCTGCTGGGCGGCGTCATTGATGCTGATGTCCTTCCAATTTCCGAACTTCACCAGCTCCTCATAGAACTTCCCGGAGGAGTACCACGGGTCCATGATCTGCTTGGAAGTTCCCCATCCCTGGGAGGAACGCTGCTGGAAGAGTCCCAAGGAGTCACGATCGCCATAGTCGATGTTGCGCAGCTTCGACTCCTGCATGGCGGTCGCCAGGGCGACGGTGGCTGCATGGGCCGACAGCCCGCGTCGAATCGACTCGGCAGTGATGATGGCGGCGTTCTGGGACTGTTCCAGGTCAAGGTCGTAGGACTGGCCGGACGCTGTCACCCGGCAGCCCTCCGGCTCGACGGTGTCGAACGGGTCGACGGTCTTCCACACCTTGTAGCCTCCCCAGCCCAGCCCCGCCAAGATCGCCAACACCACGACGAGGGCAGCTATCGACCTGGCGGGATTGGTGGAACGGCGCCTGCGTCGACCCTGGGGTCGTCGCGTGGTGGCAGGGCGGGCCCGGCGGGATGAGGACTTCGTCATGTCAGTTCTGGTGCAAATCCGTGTTGAGCTCGATCTTGTGGTGGCCACGTCCGAGAGCCTTGACGACACCGGTCGTCGAGTCGCGGATGTAGAGGATGTCGTCGGCGCCGGACAGCTCCGAGGCCTTGACGACCTTGCCGTCGGGCAGGGTCACCTTGGTGCCGGCAGTGACATAGAGGCCCGCCTCGACGACGCAGTTGTCGCCCAGGGAGATCCCAATTCCGGCCTCGGCGCCCAGCAAGCAGCCCTCTCCGATCGTCACCTGCTCCTTGCCGCCTCCTGACAGGGTCCCCATGATGGAGGCGCCGCCGCCGATGTCGGTACCGTCGCCGACGACGACACCCTGGCTGATGCGTCCCTCGACCATGGAGTGCCCCAAGGTGCCAGCATTGAAGTTGACGAACCCCTCGTGCATGACGGTGGTTCCCTCGGCCAGATGGGCTCCCAGACGGACGCGATCGGCGTCACCAATGCGCACGCCGGTGGGAATAACGAAGTCGACCATGCGTGGGAACTTGTCGACGAGCAGGACGGTGAAGGGGGCATGGGCGATGCGCGCCTCCATTCGTGCCTTCTCCAGATCGGCCATCCGGATCGGGCCGATGGTCGTCCACGCGTTGTTGGGCAGCACACCGAAGATGCCGTCGAGGTTGATGGTGCGGGGCTGAGCCATGCGCGATGACAGCAGGTGCAGACGCAGGTAGGCGTCGGGGACGTCACCTGGTGCCTCGTCGAGATTGATGACGGTGCGCACCACCTCGGTGTGCACGTTGCGAATGGCGTCACGACCGGCTTCGGTGACTCGGTACAGGTCGTCAGGGACCTCGGATTCACCAGGGGCGCCCAGTTTGGGCTCGGGGTACCAGGTGTCCAGGACATCGCCGTCCTCATGGACGGTGGCCAATCCCCAACCCCAGGCCTGACGGTCGGTCGGGGCGGTTTGTGAAGTCGTCGTCTGCGTCATGATTACGAGTCTAGTTGCAGGTTGGCACGACCTAACGGTGTCGGTGCCGTCCACTAGGTCGGTGCCGTCCACTCGATTGAAGGGTCGTGGAAAGGTGCCGCCCATGTTTCTGGCCCTCCGAGAGATTCGTCATCAGCGTGGACGATTCGCCCTCATCGTTGCCGTCATCGCGCTGATTGCGTACCTGGCTTTCTTCCTGGCATCTCTGGCGACCGGACTCGCCCACTCCTACCGCTCAGCCATCGACGACTGGGACGCCACGTCGGTGGCTCTCACGGACGATTCCAATGAGTCGGTGACGGCCTCGCGCCTGTCGAAGGACCAGGTCGAGGTGGCGACCACGGACAATGATGTTGAGCCCCTGGTCGTCTCGGGGGTGGTGCTCAAGGCTGCCGATTCATCCCAGTCGGGTCGGGCGAAGGTGAGTGCTTTCGCCTTCGGTATTGATCGATCCGGGTTCCTGGCCCCTGACAAGGTTGGCGGTGGTATCACCGAGGGACGCAGCATTGAGCACCCGGACTCCGAGATCGTCGTGGATGACACCGTCGTCCGTGAAGGCTGGCAGGTGGGGGACAAGCTGCAACTCAACTCCAATTCCCACACCTGGACGATCGTCGGTTTCACCCACGATCAGACCTTCCAGGCCACCCCGGTGATCTTTGTCGACGAGAAGGCTCTTGCGAAGGAACCACCGACGGATGCGCCGGTGGCCGTCAATGCCGTCGTGAGTCGGATCGGCTGGAGTCCGTCACAGGCTCGCGACCTCGGCAAGGCCGAATTGACGACGCTGTCGAGTGACGACTTCGTCAAGACCCTCGCCGGGTACGACGCCCAAGTCCTCACCTTCGGCCTCATGATCGGCGCACTTGTCATCATTGCCTCTTTCGCACTTGGGATCTTCGTCTACGTCCTCACCTTGCAGAAGAGAGCGGCCCTCGGGATCCTCAAGGCCCGCGGGGTGCCGACGAGCTACCTCGTCCGTTCCGGGGCGATCCAGACCCTGCTCCTTGCCCTCGTCGGATTGGCGGTCGGCCTGGCCCTGACCCTCCTGACGGGTACTGTCCTGCCGGACAAGGTGCCCTTCCAGTTCACCTGGTGGCTTTACGGAATAACCACGGCAGTATTCGCCCTGTTCTCCGTGATCGGTGGTTTGTTGTCGGTCAAGGTCATCTCCGGCATCGATCCCGTGGAGGCGATTTCATGACAAGTCCAGTACTGCGTCTCGACGGGGTCTCCAAACAGTTCAACGACGGGGACGAGACGATCCAGGCCCTTGCCGAGACCGACCTCTCGCTCAACCGAGGCGAATTCGTCGGAATCCTTGGGCCTTCCGGGTTCGGGAAATCCACCCTGCTGACGATTATGGGTGGCCTGCGTACGCCAAGCACCGGAGAGGTGATCATTGACGACCAACCCTTCTCCGCCCTGCCCGAGAAGAAACGGGCCCGGATGAGGTTCGCCAAGCTGGGTTTCGTCCTGCAGGCCTCCGGACTGGTGCCCTTCCTCACCGTCGGTGACCAGTTCGTGCTCCATGGCAAGGTGGACCATGCCCCGCTGGACCGCGCGCGTCGGGACGAGTTGCTGGAGTCCCTCAAGATCCCCCATTACGTCGACGCCTATCCCGGTGACCTGTCGGGAGGTGAACGTCAGCGGGTGGCTATTGCCACGGCCCTGTATCACGACCCGGAGATCGTGCTGGCTGATGAACCGACGGCGTCCCTGGACACCGAGAAGGCCTTCGACGTGGCCGAGATCCTTGCTGATCAGACTCATTCCCGCGGTAAATGCACCGTCATGGGGACCCAGACGAGCGTCTCGTCGATCACTGCGACCGGGTACTGAGGATGGCCGACGGGGTGCTGACCGAGATCACAAACCACGAGCCGAAGAGAGATGTCTCCGGTCCGGTCCTGTCCGAGGTGGGGACAGGACCCTTGCTGCGGGCAGCTGCCAAGTCCCTGTGGGACCGGCATTGAGGTGGTCGAGAGCCTGGTGCCAGACGGTTCAGTACAGTGAAGATCATGCAACTCGACCTCGCTGGTGACCTCCATGACCTGTTTCGCGACATCGTGGACATTCGCTCCGAAAGTCTCCATGAGGATCAGCTCGCTGACACCGTCGAGGAATCCCTGCGAGGTTGTGACCATCTGACGGTCACGAGGATCGGAAACTCGATCGTGGCGGCCACCAACCTGGGCCGGGATTCCCGTGTCCTCGTCGCTGGTCACCTGGACACCGTTCCGGTGGCTGACAATCTCCCCAGCCACGTCGAGACCCGCGACGACGGTGACTACCTGGTCGGCAGGGGAACCTGCGACATGAAGGGGGGAGTGGCCGTCGCACTGCATCTGGCAGCGACCCTGGCCGCGCCCAGTCGCGACATCACCTGGGTGTTCTACGAAGCGGAGGAGATCGCCGCCGAACACAACGGGCTGCTCAAGGTGCGATCTCACGACGAGAGCTTGCTCGACTGCGACCTGGCCATCCTCATGGAGCCCACCGATGCCATCATCGAGGGAGGCTGTCAGGGGACGATGAGGTTCACCCTGACGACCGAGGGGCAGGCTGCCCATTCCGCCCGATCCTGGGCTGGTCACAATGCCATTCATGACCTATTGCCGATCCTCCAGATCCTGCAGGACTGGCAGGCTGACGGCGACCACCTCGTCGAGGTCGATGGGCTGACTTATCATGAAGGACTCAACGCGACGATGGTGCAGGGTGGACTGGCCGGCAACGTCGTCCCCCCAACTGCCACGGTCCAGATCAACTACCGGTTCGCCCCTGACAAGACCGCTCAGCAGGCCGAACAGATGATGCGCACCATGTTCGCCGACTGGACGATGGAGATCCTCGATCTGTCCTCCCCGGCGCGGCCGGGCCTCGACAAGCCGCTGGCTCGGTCCTTCGCCCGATCGGTCGGAACGACCCCGATGCCGAAATACGGCTGGACGGACGTGGCTCGGTTCTTCGAGATGGGACGTCCAGCCCTCAATTTCGGGCCTGGCGACGCGATGTACGCCCACAAGGCCGATGAGTGTTGCAAGTTGTCCAGCCTCGACGATTGCGCCCGAGCGCTGGAGTCGTGGCTTCGTGAGCGTTCGGAAGGAGATCACTGATGGTGTGGGCGTTGTGTGGGCTTGTCATCGTCATCATCGGACTGGCGGTGCTGGCAGCTTCTGGCAAGTTTGGGCAGGTGCCGGCGGTCGTCGATGATCGTCCGGTCCCTGACCTGCCCGAGGGCGATCTGAGCGCCGATGACCTGCGTTCGGCCCACTTCGCGGTGGTGCCGAGAGGCTATTCCATGCGCCAGGTGGATCAGCTGCTCGACCGTGTGGCAGCCCAGTTGGAGGCAGCCCCAAAGGAGGGTTTCGCGGACACTGCGGAGCACGCCCCTAACGGAAAGGGCCTGGATACGGAATAATGGGGGTTGCACCACTGCCCAGTGATTGAGGAAGAGTGACATGGCAGCTATGAAGCCCCGTACCGGAGACGGTCCCATGGAGGTCACGAAGGAGGGCCGTGGCATCATCATGCGCGTTCCAGTCGAAGGTGGCGGTCGGCTAGTTGTTGAACTCAACGCTGACGAAGCCCAGGAACTGCTCGAGTGCCTCCAGGGTGTCGTTGGCTGACGCAGACGGCTGAGAGACGGTCGTGCCCGGCTCCGAGGAGCTGGGCACGACTGTATTCATACGGATCTCTCAGGCGTTGTGACGATTGATGGCAGTCTTGTAGACCTCAACGGTCTGCTCGGCGATCCGTGCCCAGGAGAACTCATCGATGCAGCGTTGACGACCAGCGGTTCCGAAAGCCTTGGCGCGCTCCGGATCGCGGGTGAGGTTGTTGATCGCTGCGGCGAAGGCCGACTCGAAGCCGGCCACCTGCTCGGGGGTCGAAGAGTCGGTCGGGACCCCACTGACCAGATGGCCAGTCGTCCCGTCGACGACGACCTCCGGAATGCCACCGGCTCGGGAGGCGACCACCGGGGTGGCGCAGGCCATGGCCTCGAGATTGACGATGCCCAGCGGCTCGTAGACCGAGGGGCACGCGAAGACCGTGGCGGCCGAGAGCACCTGACGGACCGACGGACGCGGCAGCATCTCCTGGACCCAGATGACCGGGGCCTTGCGGGAAGCCCGCACCTCGTCGAAAGCTGTCTTGAACTCCTCACCGATCTCGGGGGTGTCCGGCGCTCCTGCCAGCAGGACGAGCTGAGTGTCGGGATCGAGTTCGGCAGCGGCGCGCACCAGATGAATCAGACCCTTCTGACGGGTGATGCGTCCCACGAAGACCACCGATGGACGCTCCGGATCCATGCCGATCTCGCGGCAGACGTCGGTCTCGGTGACGGGGTGGAACTCTTCGGTGTCCACACCGTTGCGCACCACGTGTACCTTGTCCGGGTCGAGTTCCGGGTAGGCGCGCAGCACGTCCTTCCGCATACCATCTGAGACCGCGATGATGGCGTCGGCGGCGTCGTAGGCCGTCTTCTCGGCCCACGAGGACAGCCGGTATCCGCCACCGAGCTGCTCGGCCTTCCACGGCCTGTCGGGTTCCAGGGAATGGGCGCTGATGACATGCGGGACGTCATGGAAGACGCCGGCCAGTAGACCAGCGAGATTGGCGTACCAGGTGTGGGAATGGACGAGATCGATCCCGTCAGGGATCGCATTGACCATGGACAGGTCAGCTCCGAAGGCCCGCAGCGCGCCGTTGGCGCCCTCCGGGTAGTTCTCGGCATGGGCGGTGGCTCCCTCGCGTGGCTCTCCCATGCACTGCACATCGACGTCGATGAGGTTGCGGAGATGGGGGACGAGTTGCGCGACGTGGACGCCGGCGCCTCCGTAGATGGTAGGAGGGTATTCGCGGGTCATGACGGACACGTACATGGCTTGATCGTCCCACAAAGACGGCGCCGACAGGTCAATAGGGTGGCCTTGTTGTCAACGAATCAGAAACTCTCCACGACAGTGCCCGTTTGGGGTCGTAATCATCGCCCCTCAGGGGCTCGGTGGCGGTAGATTGAGGGCCATGGCAAAGACGCGTCCCAAGGTTCTGTCCATCGTCCTCGCTGGCGGCGAGGGCAAACGCCTCATGCCCCTCACGATGGACCGTGCCAAACCAGCCGTTCCGTTCGGCGGTACCTATCGGCTCATCGACTTCGTGCTGTCGAACTTGGCGAACTCGGGCCTCACCCAGATCGCGGTGCTGACCCAGTACAAGTCGCACTCCCTCGACCGTCACATCTCCATCACATGGAGGATGTCGACGATGCTGGGGTCGTACGTGACCCCGGTCCCGGCCCAGCAGCGTCTCGGGCCCCGTTGGTACCAGGGTAGCGCCGACGCCATCTACCAGTCCCTCAACCTCATCAACGACCAGAACCCCGATTACGTCGTGGTGTTTGGTGCCGACAACATCTACCGGATGGACGTCGACGCCATGCTGCAGTACCACATCGATTCCGGTCTGGGATGCACCGTCGCCGGGATCCGGGTGCCTCGCAAGGAGGCCTCTGCCTTCGGAATCATCGATGCCGACGAGAACCACAGGATCACCGAGTTCCTTGAGAAGCCCGCTGATCCGCCTGGCCTGCCGGATTCCCCGGACGAGTCCTTCGCCTCCATGGGTAATTACATCTTCAGCCGCGAGGCTCTGGTACAGGCCTTGCACGACGACTCTCACACTGCCGATTCGCGCCATGACATGGGCGGCGACATCATCCCCAGGTTCGTCAACGCCTCCGATGCCCAGGTCTACGACTTCCGCGACAACGAGGTTCCGGGCAACACCGACAAGGACGCTGATTACTGGCGAGACGTGGGCACCATCGATGCCTACCACGACGCACACATGGACCTGGTGTCGGTCGAGCCGGAGTTCAACCTGTACAACCCTGACTGGCCCATCTGGACCATGCAGGAACAGGCTCCTGGCGCCAAGTTCGTGATGCGTGGCTCCTGCGATGACACCCTGGTCTCGGCCGGGTGCATCATCTCCGGAACTGACATTTACCGCACGGTGCTGGGTCCGCGCGCCCGCATCGAGAGGTGGGCTCGTGTCGACGAGTCGATCGTCATGAACAACGTGACAATCGGGTCCAACGCCACCGTCCACCGCGCCATCCTTGACAAGAACGTCGTCGTTCCCGACGGGGCCCAGGTGGGCGTCGACCACGACCACGACCGCGCTCGCGGATTCACCGTCTCTCCAGGCGGTGTGACGGTGGTCGGCAAGGGCATCACCGTCCCCTACTGATCGGACGATTCACAGGACGCACGACGAAGCGGCTCCCCGGATCATCGGGGAGCCGCTTCGTCGTGGCTGATCGGGATCAGCCCTTCGTCGCCAGCAGCAGACCGTCGCCCACCGGCAGTAGGACGGGGGTGAACTCCTCGGTCTCCAGCACCGAGTCGAGGGTCTCGCGGATGATGAGGGTGTCGTCGTCTTCGTTGTCAGGGTCCGCGACGTGGTTGTTGGCCAGTGCGGCATTGGCGATGACGACTCCGCCCCGACGCAGCAGACGCAGTGCTTGGGAGACGTACTCGACGTACTCCAGCCGGTCACCGTTGATGAGGACCATGTCGTAGGCGTCGTCGCGCAGCTTGGGCAGCACGTCCAGTGGGGTGCCGGTGATGAGGCGCACCCGGTTGGAGCGGATTCGTGCCAGGGAGAGGACCTTGCGGGCGGCAGCCTGACGCTCGGCATCGGGATCGATGCTGGTCAGCACGCCTTTGTCGGTCATGCCCTCCAACAGAGCTAGGGCGGAGACGCCCGCGTCAGTACCGACGGTGACGACGTTGCTGGCCTGCATGGTGCGTGCCAGGAAGGTCAGCAGGGCAGTGGCGCCGTTGCCGAGCACCTCCCACTGATCGGCACGTGCGGCCTCGCGGGCCTCCTGCAGGGCCGGCGAGGGGGCGACGAAGCCGTCGGCGTACTCCCATGACCGGGCGTCTGGGGCTTGATGTCTGGGCTGTGCTGGACTCACACGGACAGCCTAGCCCGCCGAGGGCATCTCGTGGCTACCATGGGCACCAGGTATACAAGGAGGTCTCGCATGTCTGCTCCCGTTTTCGGCCGTTTGCTCACGGCCATGGTGACTCCGATGGCGTCCGAAGGGGTGGTCGACCTGCGTCGGGCCGGCGAATTGGCGCACAGACTCGTCGATGAGCAGCGCAATGACGGCATCGTCGTCAATGGCACGACCGGCGAGTCCCCGACGACCACTGATGCCGAGAAGGTTGACATGGTCAGGGCCGCCGTCGATGCCGTCGGGTCGGACGCTGCGATCGTTGCCGGTGTCGGGACCAATGACACCGCCCACACCGTTGAGCTGGCCCGTCAGGCTGCCGATGCCGGCGCGGACGGACTGTTGGTCGTCACCCCGTACTACTCCAAGCCCTCTCAAGCTGGCTTGATCGAGCACTTCACCACCGTCGCCGACGCCACCGATCTGCCGATCATGCTCTACGACATTCCCGGTCGCAGCGGAACCCCGATCGAGACGAAGACCCTCATCGAGCTGGCCGACCATCCCAACATCGTGGCCGTCAAGGACGCCAAGGGGCAGGTCGTCGAGTCGGCAACGGTGATGGCCAACACCACCCTGGCCTATTACTCCGGCGATGACGCCATCACACCGGCCCTGTTGTCGGTCGGTGGGGTCGGACTCATCGGGACGTCGACCCACTTCACCGGCAGGCGAATGCATGAGGTCATCGACGCTTACGTCGAAGGGCGGATTGACGAGGCCCTGGCGATCTACCGCGAAATCCTGCCGGTTCTCACCGGAGTCTTTGCCGCCCAGGGTGTCGCCATGGTCAAGGCCGGGCTGGCGCACCAAGGATTTGACGTCGGCGGGGTTCGTCTTCCCCAGACCATGCCGACGCCCGAGCACACCGAGCCCTTCTTCGATCTACTGGATCGTACTCAGCTGTGATAACCCTGCAGTGACATGGGGAGGCCGAATTCCGGGGTAGCATATGGGGCATGTCCACAGCAGGTCCAGCGGAAATCGCGGTACTCATCATCATTGCTGTGCTCATGTTTGGGCCTGACAAGTTGCCCGAGATGGCCCGCAAGGCGGCGCGCGTCTATCACTACCTCAAGAACATCGCGAACAACACGAGGGATCAGCTCCGCAGCGAGCTGGGACCGCAGTTCGCTGATCTCGACTACCAGGACCTCAAGCCGCAGAACTTCGTGCGGAAGTACGTTCTCGATGGTCTGCAGGATGACATTGACGAGATCAAGTCTGACCTGTCCGACGTTCGATCCGACCTCGACCTGGGCCTGGCAGACATCCGCAACTCGGAAGGGTTGCCGGAGGCGCCGTCGGAATCGGGCCCGGAGTCAGTGCACGACTCCAGCCAGCCGGTGCCCTTCGACACCGAGGCGACCTGATTCGCCTCGCAGATGATCCAGAGAAGAACTGGTCCCCGGTCAGTACTGACCGGGGACCAGTTCTTCGTAATGGTTGATCAGACTGGGGAGACTCCCAGGTTCATCCCGGCCAGTCCGCGCGGGCGGGAGTCGATGGTGCTCGCCAGTGCGTGGATGGCCTTGGCAGCCGGGGACTCCGGGTGGGCGAGGACGATGGGGTCCCCCTCGTCGCCGCCGCTGCGCAGATCGGCGTCCAGCGGAATCTGGCCCAGCAGCGGGATCTCGGTGCCCAGACGCTCCGACAGGGCATCAGCAGCCTTCTGGCCACCGCCAGTGCCGAAGAGGTCGACGCGGAAGGTCTCGCCCGACTTCGGGGCGGTGACCTCCAGCCACGACATGTTCTCGACGACGCCCATGACACGCTGCTGCATGATCCCGGCCATCGTTCCGGCACGCTCGGCGACCTCGGAGGCAGCCTGCTGCGGGGTGGTGACGACGAGGACCTCGGCGTTGGGCAGCTTCTGGCCCAGGCTCATGGCGATGTCGCCGGTGCCGGGCGGAAGGTCGATGAGGAGGTAGTCGAGGTCGCCCCAGTGGACGTCAGCCAGCAGCTGGGTGAGAGCACGGTCGAGGATCGGGCCGCGCCAGGCGATGACGTCGGACTTGTTGGGCTTCATCATGCCGATGCTGATCGACTTGATTCCCAGACCAGGGACCGGCAACAGCATGTCATCGAGGGGAGTGGGGTGGGCGTCACCCAGGCCGAGCATGTCAGGTACTGAGTGGCCATAGATGTCAGCGTCCAGCAGGCCGACCTCGCGACCCAACTGAGCCAGGGCCAGAGCCAGGTTGACGGTCACCGAGGACTTGCCGACGCCACCCTTGCCGGAGGACACCGCGATGACCTTGGTGGTATTTCCGGGCTGGGCGAAGGGGATGACGCGTTCGGGGACGCCGCCGCGCAGCTGCACCTTGAGGGCATCACGCTGCTCGTCAGTCATGGTGCCGAGCTCGACGGAAACGCTGGTGACCCCATCGACACCGCGGACGGCCTCGGTCACCTGCTCGCGCAACTCAGTCTTGAGGGGGCATCCGGACACGGTCAGCAGGACGCGGACGAAGGCGCGTCCCTGATCATCAACGGTGATCTCATCAACCATGTTGAGATCGGTGATGGGGCGTTTGATCTCGGGGTCATTGACGTGCGTGAGAGCTTCGGCAACGGCCTCGACCAACGGGTTATCGGTGCTCATGCTGACTTGTCTACACACCGTTGGGCCCCTCGGACAACTCGCCGATCGCGAACCGACTCCGATCAGCGCGATCCGGAGGGCGCCGGAGAGGCCTCAATCTCCTCCAGAAGGGAGCGCAATTCGTCCCGCAGCTCGGAGCGCAGGTAGTCACGGGTCGCCAGTTCACCCATCTGCATCCGGATGGAGGCGACCTCCCTGGCCAGGAACTCCATGTCAGCACGGGACTGGGCGGCCACTCGGCGGTCCTCGGCCATCGACACCCGGTCACGGTCCTCCTGGCGGTTCTGGGCCAGCAGGATGAGGGGAGCCGAGTAGGAGGCCTGGGTGGAGAAGAACAGGTTGAGCAGGATGAACGGGTACGGGTCGAAGCGCAGCTTGTAGATCGCGACGAGGTTCCAGATGATCCAGGCGAGAACGACGACCGTCATGTACGCGAGGAATTTCGCGGTTCCCATGAACCTGGCGGTGGCCTCGGCGAACTGGCCGAACTTTTCGGAGTCCAGCTGCACCTTGGGGCGTCTGGCCTTGCGCGATCCCGGGATGTCGAGGCGATCGGCGTCGTGGATCCTCTGATCGCCGTCAGCCATGGTTCACCTCCAGAAGCTCGCCGTCCATCTGGTCGCCCCGCCAGTCGGCGGGCAGCAGGTGGTCGAGTAGGTCGTCAACGGCCACTGCCCCGACGAGCTGGTTCGTCTCATTGACGACCGGGACCACGACGAGGTTGTAGGTGGCGAAATAGCGGCTCACCGCACCCACCGGGGCGTCCGTGCGCATGGGTTCGAGATCAGTGTCGATGATGGCCGAGACCATCGTCGAGGGCGGTTCGCGCAGCAGACGCTGGACGTGCACCGCTCCCAGATATCGGCCGGTCGGGGTCTCGGTGGGAGGACGACACACGAAGACCATGGAGGCCTCGGCAGGGGTGATGTCCTCGTTGCGGACCAGGGCCAGCGCGTCGGCGACGGTGGCATCGGGGGCGACGATGACGGGCTCCGGGGTCATCATGGCGCCGGCAGTGAACTCGGTATAGGCCATCAGGGAGCGGACATCCGCGGCGTCGTCAGGCTCCATGCGGGCCAGCAACTGATGGGCGGTGGTGTCCGGCAACTCCTTGATGAGGTCCGCGGCGTCGTCGGGGTCCATCTCCTCGAGGATGTCGGCGGCGCGGTCAGGATCGAGGACGGTGATGAGGGAGACCTGCTCGCCCTTCGGCAGCTCCTCGATGGCGTTGGCGAGTTGGTCGTCGTCAAGGGCCATGGCCACCTCGGCGCGACGATGGGGATTCATGTCGTGCAACTCGCGGGCCATGTCGGCCGGTTTCATTTCGTGCATCTCGGCGATGGTGCGCTCGGTGGACTGTCGGGAGGCCAGCACCAGGGAGGGTACTTCGCGCCAGTCGACGATGGTCGGGTTGCTGGGGGTCTTGCGGATGAATCGGCCCCGTCCGGACTCGGCCAGGGCCACCTCGTTGATCTCCCACTCGCGGCTGCGCACCGGGGCCATCGAGACGTCCATCACCCACACCTGCTTGCCGTCGCGGGTGAAGGTACGGTCGAAGAGGTCCTCGACGACGAGGGTCTCGGAGACGCGGCGGGAGAACACCTGGGTGTTGACGGTTCCCGAGATCATGATCTGCACCGCGTCGATGGCGTGCACCCGGACCATGGGCACGAATATCCGCCGACGTGCGAAGAGCTCGACGACGAGGCCGCGCACGAGCGGGGCGCGGCCAGGGGTACGCATCTGGACGACGACGTCCTTGACCTTGCCGACCTGATCGCCGTTGGCATCCATGACGGGAAGGCCACGAATCCGGGAGATGAATACCGACTGGGACCTGTTCACCTCGCACAATCTACCCGGAGGGCCAGTAACGATGCGTGACCTGACGACTGGGGACTGTCGCTGGCTGTCCGTACACTGTGGTCCAGATCAAGGAGGTAGTTGTGACGATGAGTGTGATGCCGGGCAGGGCAAGTGCCATGTTCACTCTTGAATACCCGCAGTCGGTCGTTGTGGTCGACGATTACGAGACGGCCCAGAAGATTGTCGATGAGCTGTCCGACAAGGAGTTCCCGGTCGAGAACTTGTGCATCGTCGGAACTGACCTTAAGACGATGGAGCGAGTCACCGGTCGTCGTACCTGGGGTTCGGTGCTCGGCCAGGGGGCCGTCTCCGGACTTGGCATGGGCCTGCTGGTCGGCCTCATGATGATGTTCTTCACCACCGGCGAGGCCATTTTCGTGGTGTTGCTGACGGGTCTTCTCGTGGGCGTCATCATCGGGATGATCACGGCTGCCATCACGTATGCGATGTCGGGTGGGGAGCGCGACTTCAACTCTGTCCAGCAGGTTGTCGCCACCCATTACGAGGTGCTGGCCGAGCACAAGGTGGCTGCCAAGGCTCGTGAGATGGTTGCCGAGATGCCCTTCATGAGGGCCAAGGCTTTCCAGGGCTGATCCTCTCCGGGTAGACCCGCCGACAAGTCCGGGCGGTGGTGGTGGCAGGATCGTGGCCGTTCGAGCCTAGGTCCATGACTGACGGCAATCACCACCAGCGAGGATTTTCATGACCAACACCGTCGCCACCAGAAACGCCGTGCCGAAAGGGGTGACGATCCTCTTCGGGATCACCGCCGTCGTCATCACTGTCACTCTGGCTCTGGGATCAACGGTGTGTGCCACCGATGCGTCGGCATCCTGCCCGAACTGGCCCGGCTGTTATGTCGGACGCCTGACTCCGATGGATGCGACCCAGCCATGGGTGGAGTTCATCCACCGCGTCATCTCGGCCTCGGTCGGCATCTTCGCGGTCGCGAGCGTCATTGTCGGAATCGTGTATCGGCGGGTCGACAGGTTGCTCGTCGCCCTGCCGATCGTCGCCCTGCTGGGCGCACTGACCTCCGGGATCTTCGGCATGATGACGATCAAGTGGGGGATCAACGCCGTCGAGGCGTCCTTCGACCTGCTGGCCGCCATCATCTCGATGGGTGCGATGTGGCGGGCCTTCTTCGTCTCCCGCAGGCCGCGCTCCCCGTGGATCTGGAATGGGCGAACCAAGTTCGGCGTCGGTGCCGTGGTCTTCCTCGTCGTCGGTCACTTCTTCGCCGTCCAGGTTGCTGGCCCCGGGTCGCTCACCCGTTGCATGGGCTGGGCCATGTTCGTGCGCGGCGCCGGCGATGGACCGTTGGCCGGTTGGGTGGCTCAGCAGGCCATTGGGGGCATCGGGATGATCCTGGCCATCGTCTTCCTGCTGGCTCGCTGGGGGCGTCGCAATGGTTGGGACATCCTGTGCGCCGTGCTCATCGTCATCGAGATCGTCGCCGGGATCCTCATCGCCGTCAATGGGTCGAACCACGGTCTGGGAACCCTGCACGCCATCCCGGCCGTCCTCATCCTGTGCCTCACCATGACGGCGACGATGCGCAGCGCTAGGGGCTGAAAACCCCGGCGCTGCGCATCGGCAGTGCTTGTGACCAGCGGGTGCTGATGATCAGTGGGAGGTGCGTCCCCAGATGTCGGCCATCCAGGCCTCGACCTCGTCGATCTGACGTGGGCAGTCCTTGGACAGCCACTCGGGTTCACCGTCAGTGATGTACAGGTCGTCCTCGATGCGGACACCGATGCCACGGAACTCCTCGGGGACCAAGAGGTCTGTCTCCTTGAAGTAGATGCCCGGCTCGTCGGAGACGCACATGCCCTTCTTGAGCGGTCCGGAGTAGTCCTGACGACGTGCCTGGTTACAGTCGTGGACATCCATGCCGAGATGGTGGGAGGTGCCGTGGACCATCCAACGACGGTGCTGGCCGCCCTCCGGGGAGAGGCACTCCTCGACGCTGACTGGCAGGATGCCCCACTCGTGGAGGTACTCGCAGATGACGCGGATGGCCGCCTGGTGGATCTCCGCGTGGTCGTGTCCGACCTTGGCGACGGCAGCGGCGGCGTCCTGGGCCTCCAGGACGGCCTGGTAGACCCGACGTTGGGCCGGGGAGAACGTGCCCGAGATCGGCAGGGTACGCGTGATGTCGGCGGTGTAGAGGGAATCGACCTCGACACCGGCATCGATGAGGATGAGCTCCCCGGGACGCAGGTCCCCGTCGTTGCGCACCCAGTGCAGGGTGTTGGCGTGGTCACCGGCGGCACAAATCGAGCCGTAGCCGACCTCATTACCGAGGTGACGGGCGACCCGTCCGAAGGTGCCCTCCATCCAGCGCTCACCGCGTCCCTTGCGCACGGCCTCCGGGATCTCGGCGATCATGGACTCGAAGCCGACCTTGGACTTGAGGCAGGCGTCGCGCAGCTGCTCGACCTCCCAGTCGTCCTTGCAGAAACGCGCGGCTGAGGAAAACTCGTAGAGCTCCTCGTCGGCCTCCTCGGAGCCCTCGGGGCGTAGGGAGTCGACGGTCGCGGTGACGTTCTCATCGGCGTCACGGATGACACGAACCGTCACGTCGCCGGCTGCCAAGGCACTGTTGAGCTGAGAGATGTCGCGGCAGGTGAGCCCCGTCATGGCCGACATCTCCTCCAAGGACTCACGCTTGCCGACCCACATCTCGCCGTAGGTCGGGTCGGCGTAGAACTCTCGGTCCGTGCGCGGGGCACGCGGCTTGAAGTACAGCACGTCTCGGGTCTCGGCGGTGGTGTCGACGACGAGCACCGCATTGGGTTCTCGGTCGGTGCCTAGGCCCGAGTAGTAGGCGAAGGCGGTATTGGGACGGAAGGGGTAGTCGCAGTCGTTGTTGCGGCGCATGAGATGCCCAGCCGGAATGACGAGTCGGTCCCCGTCGAAGCGGGCGGCCAGGGCGTCACGGTGAGCAGTCGCCGAGGGCACGGAGCCCAGCGGCTCAGGAAGCTCGTCGGGGTAGGGGGCCCAGTCCGTGGGGATGAACTCGACGAAGGCCTTGGAGAACGGGGTCTGACGCTTGGGGACCTTCTGCTCCTCGGCCTGCTTCATCTGTTCGTTCAGATCTGACGACCTCGTCTCGGTCATATGTGTCAGGACCTCCGTTGGTTGATGGTGTGACTCCCAGTGTAGGTGCCGATGACATGGAAGTACTGGCAGACGACGACTGGCTCGTCAGTGGTGTCCTTGAGGGGAACGAGGTCGATGTCGGTGTGTTCGATGACGCACACCCGTCTGCCGTCAGAGTCGACAACCACCTGCCGGTCGCCGACGGACGGCATCCCCCGAAGCGGTCGCATTCCCCCCTGAGACATGAGGTGGTGATCCCACCGGAAAGGATGGCCGCCACGAGACGGTCCCGCATCGGACCGGGGAAACCAATTCGCCGTCAGGCAGGGTGCCGTCCCCGCGCATCCCCCTACCTACGGGAGGTAGGCTGAACCCCACATGTCAACAGGGCCTGCTCAACGGGGCCAGAAACGCAGGAGGTCAGCGTGAAAGCCGCGGCACAGGATCAGTGGAAGCTTCTCGATCTTGCACGGACTGACCGTCTGATCGCCCGTGCCCAGCACCGTCGTCAGACCCTGCCCGAGCTGGCCGAGCTCAAGGACCTCGCGGTCCAGCGCAGGACCCTTGCCGAGGAGGTCGTCGCCAAGTCGACCGCGCTGTCGGACGCCAAGATGGAACAGGAGCGCATCGAGGGCGACCTCGAGCCGGCCCGTGCCCGCATGGAGCGCAATCAGAAGACCGTCGATTCCGGTTCCGTCACCGACCACAAGGCCTTGAAGGGTCTGACCGAGGAGATCGAGCATCTCGGGCGACGCATCAGCCTGCTGGAGGACGCCGAGCTCGATGCCATGCAGGCCGTCGAGGACGCCGAAGCCGCTCACTCCGACGCGGATCGTCGTCGTATCGAGCTGGATGGCCACATCCGCACCGTCCTCGCGTCTCGCGATGCCGGTCTCAAGGGGATCGACGACGAGCTGGTCGAGTTGTGCCGGTCTCGCGAGACCCAGGCGGGTGGTGTCCCGGTTGATCTCCTCAAGCTCTACGAGATGCTGCGCGAGCGCACCGGGATGGGGTGTGCCAAGCTCGTCCACGGGGTGTGTGAGGGATGTGGCATTGCTGCGAATCCGGCTGACCTGCGCACCTATGTCGCAGCCGCCGAGGACGACGTCGTGCGTTGCGAGGAGTGCGACCGGATTCTGGTGCGCACCGAGGAGTCTCTCTGAGAATTGCGCCGTTGCCCGTGTGGCGACGATGCGGCAATGACCGTAGAATCGACGGTCGGACGAGCCATCCGGGTGATCGCGGCAGTCTTGAGCTGTCGAGGAAAGTCCGGGCTCCACAGAGCAGGGTGGTGGGTAACGCCCACCCGGGGTGACCCGCGGGACAGTGCCACAGAAAACAAACTGCCGGCTTTCGGGCCGGTGAGGGTGAAACGGCGGGGTAAGGGCCCACCGCGTCATCGGTGACGGTGACGGCACGGCAAACCCCACTCGGAGCAAGGCCAAGAAGACCACGAGGTCGCGGACGTGTTCGAGGGCTGCTCGCCTGAGCGTCCGGGTAGGCTGCGCAGCCGGAAGGCTGGAGGATGCCAGTAATGGCGTTCACAGATGGATGATCACCGGCCCTGAGGGGCCACAGAACCCGGCTTACAGGATGGCTCGTCCCTTCTATCATCGGGTCCATGAAGTTCGGAATTCGTACTCCCAGCCTGTCCAGAACCATCTCGGCCAGGACGCGTGGTCGAGTCACGAGGACTGTCAGGCGCACCCTCATTCCCGGTTATGGCCGTAAGGGAATGGGTTGGCTGCGAGATCCACGTCGAGCCGCCTACAACAAGGTTTACCGGAAGACGACGATGCGTTTCGGTGACCTGTTCAAGTGAGGTAACTCCTTGGAGGAGGGCATACGAAGCGGATGCTAACATGCTCACGTCAGGTTGCTGGTGACCCCACCAGCGCTGGAATCCGGTGAGAAGCCGGAGCTGACGCGCAGCGGTATGACTGATCTGCCCCGGCGAACGCCACTGGTGCCATGAGCACTGGGAAGGAGCCGGGAACGGAGACGAGGTCGAGCCCGAAGACCACCTGACGCCGTCCTGTCGGTACCCGGTCGCGCACGCCGAACACAGAAAGCTGGCTTACTCATGCCCGTCATCCCGTCATCCCTTCGCCGCGTCCTCGTGGCATCGGTGCTTCCCGCCGTCCTGCTCGCCGGCTGTGCCGGTGCCCCCAAGGACTCCGCGTCATCGTCGTCTTCCTCGGTCTCAGCGTCGGCTTCTGGTCCGATCACCATCACCAACTGCGGACAGCGGGTCACCCTCGACAAGCCCGCCACGAGGGCAGTGACCCTCAATCAGGGAGCCACTGAGGACGTGCTGGCCATCGGCGGGGAGTCCAAACTCGTCGGCACCGCCTACCTTGACAGTGAGATCCCGGCGAAGTGGAAGAAGGCCTATGACTCGGTCAAGGTGCTCTCCAAGGAGTACCCGTCCAAGGAGACCTTCCTGGCCGCCAAGCCTGATCTGGCGCTGTCCTCGTATTCCAGCGCTTTTACGGACAAGGCCGTCGGCACGCGTGATGAGCTGAAGAAACAGGGAATTGCCACCTACATCAGCCCCTTCGGTTGCCCCAAGGGCACGCCCTCGGCCGAAACCACCTGGGAAAACGTCTGGAAGGAAATGACCGAGGTGGGGACTCTCATCGGCGTCAAGAATGCGGCTGACAAGGCCATTTCCAAGCAGCGAGATGCCCTCAAGGAGGTCACCGGGAACAAGCACGGCACCGGGACGTCGATCGTCTGGTTCGACTCGGGAGACAAGACTCCGTTCATTGGCGCCGGACATGGCGGACCCCAGCTCCTCATGGACGCTGTCGGTGCCAAGAACCTCTTTGCCCATCTCGACGGCGGTTGGGCAGACGGCTCCTGGGAGAAGATTGTCGCATCCAACCCTGACGTCATCGTGGTCGCCGATGCCAGTTGGTCCACGGCGACGTCGAAGATCGACTATATGAGGAAGGACCCCGTCCTCAGCCAGATGAAGGCCGTCAAGGAGAACAAATTCGTCACCGTGCCGTTCTCCCAGAGCACCCCTGGTGCCGAACTCGTGGACGGTGCGAAGACCCTCAATGACGGTCTGGCGAAGATCACCGGCAAGTGAGTCGTCAGCGTAGTTGGCTGATCACCGGCGTCCTCGCCATGGCCTTGGTCGGCAGTGTCCTCGTGGTGCTCGGGACCGGGGCGGTACACGTTCCTGTCCATGATGTCGCGAGGGTGGTGGCCCGGCGATTCCGTCTCATCGAGGGCGCCGACGTCACGGTTCTCGATGATCAGATCGTGTGGCAGCTGCGGGCTCCGCGCGTCATCGGATCGATGGCCGTCGGCGCTTTGCTGGCGATGTGCGGCGCGGTACTGCAGACCCTGACCGGTAATGACCTGGCCGACCCCTATCTGCTCGGCATCTCCAGTGGAGCCTCGGTAGGTGCGGTCTTCATCCTCATCATCGGAATCTCCAGCACTCTGGGGCAGTCCGTCCTCATGACACTGGCCTCCTTCGGCGGGGCGGTCGGGGCCCTGGTCATGGTGCTGGCCATGGCCACTGGCAAGTCCGGGGAGTTACCCGCCAGCCGGACCATCCTGGCCGGGGTGGCCGTCGGACAGTTGTGCGGCGCGGCGGTGTCCATGATGATCATGGTGTGTGGTGAGTCGAACGCAGCTCGATCAGCCCTGTCGTGGACCCTCGGGTCGTTCACCGGTGTGAGATGGGGATCGACGATCACCCTGGCCGTCGCCACCGTTCCGGCCCTCATCGCCGGGATGGCATTGTGCCACACCCTTGACGCTTTCGCCTTCGGTGACGTCAGCGCGATGTCCCTGGGAGTACCGGTCAACACCGTGCGCTGGATGATCATGGTTGGCACCGCCCTGCTGACCGCTCTCAGCGTGGCCTTCGTCGGCCCCATCGGATTCGTCGGGCTGACGGTCCCACACATCGTGAGGTTCTGGACCGGGCCGCGACACGCCCGGCTGCTACCGGTGTCGGCCCTCGTCGGGGCCCTGCTCATGGTGTGGTCCGACACCGCAGCGAGGTGCTTGCGCCCTGACACCGAGATTCCCGTCGGGGTCATCACTGCGGCCGTCGGAGCCCCGGTGCTGGTCGTCCTGCTGCGTCGACAGGCGTCTCGATCATGAGTGCCGGGACAGCAGCAACGTTGCGAGCTGAGGATCTTGGTTGGACGGTCGACGGGACGACGATCTTGTCCGGGGTCGACGTGGAGATTCGGCCAAAGGTCATGACGATGGTCATCGGGCTGAACGGATCCGGGAAGACGACCCTGTTGCACCTGCTGGCCGGGTTGCGGAAGCCCAGCGCGGGGCGGGTGTGGTTGGGGGAGCGTGATCTCTCCGGGATCGGGGCCAAGGAGCGCTCCCGGGTGATGGCCCTTCTCGAGCAGAGTCCTTCGGCTCACGTGGAACTGACGGTGCGTGACGTCGTCCAGCTCGGACGCATTCCCCATCTGGGAGGCTGGGGGATCGGCAATCTCAGTCGCCGAAGAGGGCGTGACGGAGATGCCGTCGAGAACGCGATGGCGTCAACCGGAGTTGCTGATCTTGCTGACCGGGCATGGTCGTCCCTCTCGGGAGGGGAGAGGCAGCGTGTTCAGTTGGCCCGAGCTCTCGCCCAGGATCCTGAGATCCTGCTCCTGGACGAACCCACGAATCATCTCGACCTGCGTCACCAGATTGACCTGTTGGAGAGAGTGCGTGGTCTTGGTCTGACAACGGTGACCGTCATCCATGATCTTGACCTGGCCGCCGCCTACGCGGATGACCTCGTCGTGCTGGACTCGGGCCGGATGGTCGCAGCAGGGTCGGCCTCCGAGGTACTGACTCCTGACCTCGTCCGTGAACATTTCGGAGTCGACGGCGAGGTTTGGTCAGATTTCAGACGTGGATTCACCTGGCGGGGATTGCAGCCATGACGACGCGCATCGCGGTCTCGCTGCGCTGGGAGGATTCCTCTGACGCGGTCAGCGCAGAAGCAGTGGCCCGTCACGTGGATGCCGACCGGAACGCATGTCTGCAGGGTCCTGGACCGGCGCTCGTAGATGTCCTCGACGCCGCTGACGACGACCGGGTCGAGCTCGTCGGATGGAGTTGCGATGACGGACCGGTGCCGCTGTCCTGGCTTCGTCGCGTCGCCGGCCAGTGGGTCCGTGTCCATGAGAACGGACCCACCGTCGTCGTGCATGTCGGGGTTGTACGTCCCGACCAGGAGTTTGCCGGCGAGTGGCGAACCGTGACCGGAGCCGAAGCGCCGTTGCACAACCCTGCCTGGCGGGAATTCCCCTCCTTCCGACACCATCTGCTCACCTGTCGAGGACCTCGCTGCAGCGCAGTCGGCGCAGCCGACCTGCATGCACGCCTGCAGGAGAAGCTGGCGCAGTCACACGCCTTGGACACAGAGGTTCTCGTCACGGTGACGGGGTGCATGTATCCGTGCAACCACGCCCCCCTCATCGTGGTCTGGCCGGACGGCAAGTGCATTCAGTTGACCGAGGACAACCTTGACCGCATCGTGTCAGAACTCACCGGGCCATCCCGTCAGTGACGGGAAGGCCCGGTGATAAGGATCAGCAGCATCGTGCCTGGGGGTTGCGGTCCTGACGGTCGCACTGGTCGCGCCAGAACGCCTTCTCCGGCATCGGCTCATGGCCCGTGCGTCGACACCACTCGAGGTAGTTGTCGTAGGCGTCAGCTCCCGTGACCCCGCGCACCCACCACCGCAGTGACGACCACCATCGTCGCCACAGTGGATCGGTGGGCAGATGCCGTGGTGCGGCGCTCACGCGTGTTCCTTGTGAACGTGCTCCAGGTCAAGCTCGCGATGGGTCTCGTAGAACTCGTCCCACTCGGCCTGAAGATCTTTCTCGGCCTTGCTGGCGACGAGGCCATTGGGGGCGAAGAGGTGCGACGGCTTGGCCGGATCCTCGGTGTTGATGATGTTGTGGCCTCGCAGCGCCTGAACGGTGCGGATGCAGGCCGCGATCATGACGATGAGGGCACAGACGACGAAGATGATCGACATCGTCCCCTGAATAGCGGTGTTGCCGACGACGGTGCGCATCTCGTCGATGTCCTTGGCCTGGCCCAGCGAGGTCTTGCCAGCGGCGATGGCCCGCTTGTACGTCATGTGGTTGGCCCAGTAACCGATCTTCGGGTCGGGGGAGAAGATCTTCAGCCAGGATCCGTACACCGTGATGACGGCGGTGAAGAGCATCGGCACGAAGATGATGAGCAACCGCCATTTGTGACCAGCTCGGGCGAAGACCACCAGGCAGATCGACAGGGCGACGGCCGCCAACAACTGGTTCGCGATGCCGAACAGCGGGAAGAGGGTGTTGATGCCGCCCAGCGGGTCATTGACACCCATGAGCAGAATCGATCCCCAACCGGCAACCATGATCGCGGTGGTGAGCCAGGATCCGACCTTCCAGGAGTGGTCCGTGAGGCGGGGCCAGAAGTTGCCCAGGGCGTCCGAGAGCATGAACCGGGCGACGCGAGTTCCCGCGTCGACCGAGGTGAGGATGAACAGCGCCTCGAACATGATCGCGAAGTGGTACCAGAAGCTCATCATGGCCTGACCACCGAAGAGCTGATGCATGATCGTCGCGAGGCCCACGGCGAGGGTTGGTGCGCCACCGGTACGGCTGATGATTGACGTCTCGCCGACAAGTTTGGCCGTCGTCGTCAGGGCGTTGGCGTCGGTGCGCACACCGGACAAACCGAGTGAGTTGACGTAGGCCACTGCGCTCTGGACGGTGCTGCCCGTCGCCCCGGCGGGGGAGTTCATGGCGAAGTAGATGCCACGGTCCACTGACAGGGCCGCCACCAAGGCCATGATCGCGACGAAGGACTCCATGAGCATGCCGCCGTAACCGATGAGGCGGGCCTGGGACTCCTTCTCGATGAGTTTCGGGGTGGTGCCCGAGGAGATCGTCGCGTGGAATCCCGACTATCCGTCGGCCAATGCCAATTTGCAGCCGCTTTTTGCCTCCAGTGAGATCGGATCAGGCGGCTTCAACCTTGGCCGCTACCACAATGCCGAGGTGGATCGGATGCTCGCCGAAGCGGCCGCCCTACCGATGGATGAGGCCAAGGAGAAATGGGCGAACATTGATCGACGCATCGCCCAGGACGTTCCCGTCGTTCCGTTGGTGTTCCGGCGCAATGCCTTCCTGCACGGATCAGGTGTGAGTGGTTTCTTCGTCGATCCCTTCCCGGCTTACCTGAACTACCTCGTCGTGGGAGTGCAGAAGTGAGGGGCCAACCCCGACGGAAAGACGCTCCTACCCGGGTGACCGCACAGCAGGATCGGCGGCTAGACGCAGTCCTGAGCCTGCGAGATGTCACGGTGAGATTCTCCGGGTCGCCGGTGGCGGCCTCGGAGGGAGTCGATCTGGACCTGGTGTCTGGACGAGTACTGGCTTTGGTGGGCGAGTCGGGATCGGGGAAATCCGTGACAGCCCTGGGCAGCCTCGGCTTGCTGCCCCAGGCCGCCACGGTCACGGGATCGGTTCTCCTGAGCCGAGATGAACCGGGCAGAAACGCCGGCGAGGCAGCCGTGGAACTGGTTGGGGCTGATAGGTCGGTGCTCGAGGGTGTGCGAGGTCGGTTGGTCGGCACCATCTTTCAGGAGCCCTCCAGTGCGCTTGACCCTCTTCTGACCATCGGCGCTCAGATCCGTGAAGTCATCAGGACCCACTCTGACGAGGATCGGTCGCGTTCTCGAATTCGCGACCGAGTACATAAGCTCCTGGGCCGCGTCGGGCTGCCGGACGTAGAGCGGATCGCTGCCTCCTACCCGCATCAGCTGTCCGGAGGCCAGTTGCAGCGAGCATGCATGGCCCTGGCCTTGGCATGCAATCCGAGGGTGATCATCGCTGACGAGCCCACCACGGCCCTTGATGTCACAGTGCAGGCCGGGATCCTCGACCTCCTGCGTCAGCTGACCGATGAAGGCATGGCGGTGCTGCTCATCACGCATGACATGGCCGTCGTGGCCGACATCGCCGACGAGGTTGCCGTCATGAGAAAAGGCCACATCATCGAGCGGGGCAGTGTCGACGCGATCTTCAACGATCCGCAACACTCCTACACCCGCCAGCTCCTCGACGCCGTTCCCCAACTCGATGCGCTACGAGAACTCCATGATCCGCAAACCAATCCCGACGGGGCGAGCGCCGCTAGGTCTGAAACCAGTGATGAGCCGGGAACCGTTGAGGTCGTCGGCCCGGCGATCCCTGACGCGACGAGCCGAGAGCTGGACCCACCACTAGTTGAGGTTACCGACCTCGACGTCGTCCACCGTGCGCGACGACGCAAGTCTGTGCACGCGGTCCGCGGCGTGAGTCTGGCCATCGCGCCGGGGGAGGTTCTGGGACTCGTGGGGGAGTCCGGGTCGGGAAAATCCACGATCGCTGGCACCCTCACAGGGTTGGTGCCGGTGACCTCCGGGTCGGTGCGAGTGGCTGGGGTCGAGGTCGCCGGGGCCTCTCGGCGTGCGATGCTCCCCGTCCGGCGTAACACCGGAGTCGTGTATCAGAATCCGGCCTCGGCCCTTAATCCCAGGCGCACTGTCGGTGCGTCAATTGCTGAACCCTTGATGCTGCATTCCCCCCTCGACTCGTCGCGGAGGCGCGCCCGGGTGCGTCAACTCCTCGAGCAGGTGGAGCTGCCGGAATCGATGGCTGATCGGTACCCACATCAAATGAGCGGTGGTCAGCGTCAGCGGGTTGCTATCGCTCGTGCCCTGGCCCTGGACCCCCGGCTGGTGGTTGCCGATGAACCTACCAGCGCGCTCGATGTGTCGGTGCAGGCCAAGGTGCTCAGGCTCCTGACGGGTCTGCAAGCTGAACTGGGGTTTGCGTGCTTGTTCGTCTCGCATGATCTTGCGGTCATCGAGCAGATTGCAGCCCGAACAGTGGTGCTCAGCAAAGGTCGCATCGTCGAGGAAGGACCGACGACGGAGGTGCTTTCGCATCCGCGGGAGGAATACACCCGTGCTCTGGTGAGTGCCGTTCCCATTCCTGACCCGGCGATACAGCGAACCCGCCGAGCCCGGGTGGTCGTTCAACGGTGAGGCCTGTCAGTCCAGGGTCGTGATGATGCGCGCCCCGCCCTTCTCGATGACGAGGGTTTGCTCGAACTGGGCACACCGTGAACCATCGTTGGTGAGGACCGTCCAGCCGTCGTCCCACTGATGATTGGACTGGTCACCGAGAGTGAGCATCGGCTCGATGGTCAGCGTCATGCCCTCCTCGAGGGTGACGTCGTAACGCGGCTCGTCGTAATGGAAGACGACAAGGCCGGAGTGGAAGGCACTGTGGACCCCGTGCCCGGTGTAGTCGCGCACCACGCCGTACCCGAATCGCTTGGCGTAGTTCTCGATGATGCGTCCGATAATGGAGATCGAACGACCAGGCTTGACGGCCTTGATGGCCCGGTTCATGGACTCCTCGGTGCGCTTGATGAGGTCGAGGGACTCCTGATCGACGTTGCCGCACGGGAAGGTGTAGCAATTGTCGCCGTGCACGCCGTTCTTGTAGGCGGTGACGTCGATTTTGACGATGTCGCCGTCCTCCAGCGGGCGAGCGTCCGGGATGCCGTGGCAGATGACCTCGTTGACGCTGGTGCAGCAGGACTTGGGGTAGTTGCGGTAGTCGAGGGTCGACGGGTAGGCGCCGTGATCGCACATGTACTCGTGAGCGATGCGGTCGAGCTCGTCGGTGGTGACTCCAGGTGCCACAGCCTTGCCGGCCTCGTGCATGGCGCCGCACGCGATCCGACCGGCTTCCTCCATGGCGGCAATCGTCTCGGGAGTCTGCACGTGGGAACCGTCGTAGGTCTCCGGGACGTCTCCCAAACCGACATAGGGAGGGCGAGCAATGCTGCCGGGAACGTGGCGACGAGGGCTCTGGGGATACGGCTTGATGGCACTCACGTCGGCCTAGTCTAGGTCGTCAGTGTCAAGGCGCCGGATTGGTTCACGTGCGTGTGCCGATGTGCAACGGTCCGGATCAGTGCATGGTCTCGAAGAGTTCCTCGGCGGTCGGGTGGGTCAGGACCCGGTCATGACGACCATTCGCGAGAATGATGACGCGATCTGCGGTGGCTGCGATGTCCAGATCATGGGTGATCATGACCAAAGAGGTGCTGTCGGTCACGGTCTCGCGAAGCAGATCGAGGACGGTCTCCCGAGAGGCGACGTCGAGAGACCCGGTCGGCTCGTCAGCGAAGAGCACTTGGGGAGCCCGGACCAGGGACCGCGCTATCGCCACCCGTTGACGCTGTCCGCCGGACAGGTGGTTCGGGTACTTGTCGGCGCAGGCGGCCAGCCCGACGGTCTCCAGGGCGTGCATGACATCACGTCGGCGCGGCCTCATCCCTGCCAGTCGCGCAGGCAGGCGGACGTTGTCACGGACGTTGAGGGAACTGATGAGGTTGAGGTCCTGGAAGATAACCCCGACGTGATCGCGTCGTATCCGTGCGAGTTCAGAACGACTAGCCGGACCGAGGTCGTTGCCGGCCAGGGTGATACTCCCGCCATCGGCGGCGAGGAGACCGCACAAGCAATACAGCAGCGTCGACTTGCCTGCCCCCGAGGACCCGACGATGGCAACGAACTCGCCAGGATCAACCTCGAGATCGACCCCGTTGAGCACTTCGATCCGCTGGGATCCTTTTCCAAAACCTTTGCGTACCCCGACAGCACTGATCAACGGCGACATCAACGGCCTCCCATGACGATGGTGATGGGGTCCTTCCGCATGCCACTGCGGGTGACGACGAGAAGGAGGATCAAGGTGAGGGTGAACCCAAAGCCGACCACTGCACAGGCCGACCACCCAGGTGGCGTGGCCCTGACATCGGGGACCGGTCCTGCCGACAGCGCAGCCGCCATGGCCAGGTCGTTGACCGTGACAATGGTATAGGAACACACCAGGCAGACGGCTGCGTACACCAAGGCCTCCAGGACGGTCTTGGCGCGTACCAGACCCGGCGTCGATCCTGACACCAGCAACAGGGCATTGTCCTCGCGGCGGTGTGATGAAGTGGCCAGCACGATGGCGGACGCGCACACGCAGGCGACAATGACCGGACCCCCCAGCAACAAGGCCATCTGGCGTGGCGGGGCCGACACCGATCCGGATCCGGGGGCGCGGGCTGCCATCACCGTCGTCACCAGGTGGATCCAGCTCGTCATCATTCCGATCGCGGCTGCTGCCAGACTGATGGGCATGACGAGGGCTTGGGTCAATCGCGGCCTGGCCGCTGCCTCACGGCTCGCCAGGAATCCGGGGGTGCCGCCGAGGCCAATGGCTCTGATGAGCGCGACAAGGCCACGGACGACCGGCCCGCAGATCATTGCGAAAACCAGACAGACGAGGAGCCCCATCCCCGGATACGCGGAGAGGACTCCGACGAGGTCGTCTGCGTCGGTGACTGGACTGACGTGGCCAATCGTGAAGTACAGGGTCACGGTTCCCGCGATGAGAAGCACTGTGACGACCACGAAGAGGACGCGGGAATGACGCGGTGAGGACTGTGTCGTCTCCGATGGGCGGACTGCAGTGACGACGTCAGCCCGTGCGATCTGTCGCGCCGAGCCCAGACCAGACATCAGACTGACGACGGCCGTCGTCGCGACTCCCGTGATCATCGCCACGACGGGAATCGGATGGGTCAGCACATCACTGCGAGGCAGCCCGCTGGTGGCCACGAAGTCGGCGTACCACGGCCACACGGCCTCCGAGACAAGCGCACCAAGCAGTGCGGATAGGGCCGTGACGAGGAGGATCTCGACAATGAGGATCAAGCGTGCAGTCCGTGGCAGCACACCGACGATCTGCCACAAGGCGACGTCACGTCGTTGCAGGCGCACACAGGTGCCCACGACCAGTCGGAAGGAGGCAAATCCGGTCAACACCGTGAATCCCAGGGCCACCCCGCCCATGGACGCGTAGGCCTGCTGCGCGTCGCCGCCGGCAGCCACCCCGGCGACTATTAAACCGATGCTCAGGGTGACCACCACCATGAGCACGACCGAGGCGACAATGAGGGAGAGCCAGGAGGATGCGCCCCGAATGACGGAGTTGACGGCGATCTTGAGAGTCATGGTTCAGGGTTTCACAGCGCGGATGGAAAAACGGGACGATCACTGACATCTAGGATGTGAGTCACGATACTGGAGGGGATCACATGGCTGACAAGACCGAATACTTCTGGTGTCTCAAACACCACACCGTCGAGACTGCCGATGACTGCAAGGCGGCCGATCACCTTGGCCCGTACCCGTCTCCTCAGTCAGCGGCGGAGGCTCTTGACACGGTGGCCGCGCGCAACGACTTCTGGGAGAACGATCCTCGTTTCAATGACGAGGAGGACGACGACTGAGCCGTCAGTCCACCTTGAGGGATTCGCGCGCGTGGTCGACGAGGGCCTGACGTGCTGAGTCCCCGATCGTGGCGGAGTTGAAGTACATCCCGAGGAAATCCGTCTGCCCGGTGTTGACCACGACGACGTCGACGACGTCGCCACGCACCTTCGGCAGGTTGGGCAGCGTCACGTAGATCTCGCTGCGCTTCCACCAGGCAGGATGCCCGTCAACGGTGAGGGCCTCCGAGCGAATCTCCTTCTCGCCGGTGTAGCCCATGTAGTAGTCGGAGCTGGCGAAGCAGGACATCATCATCGATGCCGCGGTCTGCGGATCGGAGAATCCTTCCGCGACCGGCAGACCACCCACTCCTGACACACTCATCCACCCGGGGTAGACGTCGTCAATCTGAGCCGACTGACCCATCACCCACGGCAAGGTGAGGTTCTGGCGGCGCCAGTTGGGAATGGATTCCACCGAGACGCCACCGCCATGCAACCGGTCGTCAGCGGTGTCCAGGTTGCCGGGACGCTGGCCTTGCGGGCACCTGACGGCCGATGAACTGGCCGACGGGGTGCTCGATTTCTCGTTCCAGGCAGAGACGGTCGGCGAGGAGGAGTTGAGATCGGGTTCCGCGTGGTGATCGGATGCGGTGCGCTGGCGCAGGCCGAGAGCAGCGATGACGGCGACGATGAGCACCACGGCGATGATCGCCCACACCCATCCGGAACCGTGGCCGCCGTTGTTGCCACGAGGACCCTTTCCGCCTCGCTGTGGAGAAGGCTCTGGGGAGGTGACGGTACGGTCCGTCCAGCGCTCGCCGTCGAACCAGCGATAGCGGTCCGGTGTGTCGTCGGGATCTGGATACCACCCTGCCTGAGGACCCGAAGCCATGTCGGCAGTCTACCGAGGTGATCCAGGGCGCTTGTTACTCACTCGAAACACGCGCCATGCACACTGGAAGGGTGAGCAGGCAGACTGATTTTGTCCTGCGTTCCATGGAGGAACGCAATATTCGTTTCGTGAGGCTGTGGTTCACCGACGTCCTGGGATCACTCAAGTCCGTCGCCATCGCCCCCGCTGAGGTCGAGGGTGCTTTTGCCGAAGGCGTCGGTTTCGACGGTTCGGCTATTGAGGGTTACGCCCGCGTCTACGAGGCAGACATGGTGGCCCATCCTGACCCGGCCACCTTCCAGGTGCTGCCGTGGCGCTCGGGCACCGGCACCGCTCGGATGTTCTGCGATATCACCAATCCCGACGGCACGGCCTCGGCAGCAGATCCGCGTCACGTCCTCAAGAAGACGATGGCCCGGGCCGCTGACATGGGGTTCACCTTCTACGTGCATCCGGAGATCGAGTTCTACCTGCTCAAGGAGGAACACCAGCCCGGTGGAGCACCTGTCTCCCTCGACAATGGCGGCTACTTCGACCACACCACCCTGGGGGCGGGTACCGATTTCCGTCGTGACGCCATCAACGTCTTGGAGCAGATGGGTATCTCGGTGGAGTTCAGCCACCACGAGGCCGCTCCCGGCCAGCACGAGATCGACCTGCGTTACGCCGATGCGTTGACGATGGCCGACAACATCATGACCTTCCGCGTGGTCATTCGGGAGATCGCCTCCCTCAAGGGCATCAAGGCCACCTTCATGCCCAAGCCCTTCACCAACCACGCCGGATCGGGAATGCACGCCCACGTCTCCCTGTTCGAGGGCGACACCAATGCCTTCTACGACGTGGCTGACGAGTTCCGCATGTCGCCGGTGGCCAAGCACTTCGTGGCGGGCCTGCTTCACCACGCTCCGGAGATCACCGCCGTCACGAATCAGTGGGTGAACTCGTATCGACGGCTCTCGGGCGGGGGGGAGGCCCCCAACTACATCTGCTGGGGTCGCAACAACCGCTCGGCCCTCGTCCGGATACCGATGTACAAGCCGGACAAGGCCTCGTCAGCTCGGGTGGAACTGCGTTCCATCGACTCGGCTGCCAACCCGTACCTGGCCTACTCTTTGGTGCTGGCCGCTGGTCTGGACGGCATCGAGAAGGAGCTGCCGCTGCCCGAGGAGGCCTCCGACGACGTGTGGCAGCTGTCGGCCCGGGAACGTCACGCTCTCGGTATCAAACGCCTGCCGCAGAGCCTGGGTGCCGCCATCCGGTGCATGGAGGAGTCGGAGTTGGTGGCCGAGACCCTCGGTGAGCACGTCTACGACTTCTTCCTGCGCAACAAGCGGGCGGAATTCGAGGAGTACAACCGGCAGGTCAGCCAGTTCGAGTTGGATCGTTACCTTCCCCATCTGTGAGCGGTTGACCGGTCAAGTCCCCGAGGCCACTGGTGCAAGCTAGCTGTGTCAAAGCACCATCGCCGGCCTTGCCGGGGACACAAGGGGTCGAGCCCGATGATCGTGGTGATCGGGTCCAGCCGATCAGTCCTCGGCGAGGATCTCGCGGAGGGCTCCGGCCATGTCCACCACGGGCAGAAGGTTGGCGACGTCGTCGACGTGGGATCCAGACGCCTGGACCCATCCCGCCTCGCGCATCTCCTCCCAGGAGGAGAAGCCGGTGGCCAGCTGCAGGAAGGTGACGGGATCCATCTCGGCCACATTGGGCGGGGTGCCACGGTGATGGCTGGGTCCCGACTCGGTGGCTGCCAGCTGGACTGCACATGTGGGCGGCACCCGCAGTTCGATGGTGCGTCCGCCATGGGTATCGTCAAGGATGGCCGACAGTGTCCGGCAGCTCTCAGTGATGGCTGGCGACGGAACGTCGACGCCGTCGTGGAGACCCATGGCCACCATGGCGAGCAGGGTTGCCCGAAGGTGATCAGTCATGCGAACCGGACCGATGAGGGATTCCACCGTCGCCGAGGGGCCAGGAGTGGCCAGCAGGACCGACTCGACCTCGCTGAGGAGACGCTGCGCCTGGCTGGCCAGACGGGTGGCAGTGTCATCGGCGATGACCTCGTGGCCGATCGCCGCCAGGGTCCCGGTCGCCTTGCTGCGCTCATCGATCACCCTGGCGAGGGTCATCGGCCTGATCGTCGTCGGGGCGGTGACGGTCTGCAGGGTGTCGGTGAGGATGACCATGAGGTGGGCGATGTGGTGGCGTCCCCACAACTGTGTATCGGCCGACCCGAGGGTGGTGCTCCTGGCCGGGGGCAGCAACGAGCGAGCGGTGGCCACCCATGTCGTCGCCAACCGCCTCACGCCGCGTTCTGCGCGTGCCGCCATAATCGTCACCTCAAGAACACTAGGGGAAACTAGTTGCTGGGACCGTACACCCATTCGACACCGACGTGACGACTGAGCAACACGTCGGTGGCCCTCGTCGGCTAATGTGCCGTCGAGGGGGTGGTCACAGTGGATCGCAAGTCGAGCGTCACGGTGGACCTACTGCGGCTGGGAGTGATGGACACTGAAGCGGCCCTGGCCCACCATCAGCGGATTGCAGAGACGATCGGGGCTGACCCAAGTCGACTGACCGGGTGGGAACATCACCTGGAAATGTCGTGTGACCCTGATCTGGCCCTCGACACCTTGGCAGATCTCTCACAGAGATCCCCACAGCTTGTCGTCGGCCTCCTCGATGACGACGACTCGGCATGCCGGCTCGTTCGGCTCCTGGGCGCCTCCAGCGAGCTGGGCCGTCACCTCGTCGCCCATCCCGACGACCTGGCCGAGATCGCCCACGATCCCGTGCGTCGCAGCCGTGACGAGATTCGCAACGACCTGCTCGAGGTCGTCGGAGCTCATGAGGATGGTGAGTTCCTGGTGGCCGAGAGGCCCACCGGCCCGGCAGCGGATCGGCTGAGGCTGGCCAATCGGCGTCATCTGGTGCGGATCGCTTCCCGAGATGTCGGCGCGGACGATCCGACCGAGGTCGTCGAGGACATCGCGGGAGAACTGGCAGACCTTGCCGACGCCGTCGTCGCCGCTGCCCTGGCCCTGACCCGCGCAGACTGTCCGGATCATGCCGACGCACGGCTCGCCGTCGTTGCAATGGGAAAGTGCGGGGCTCAGGAACTCAACTACATCTCTGACGTCGACGTCGTCCATGTTGCCGAGCCGGCCCGGGAGGACGTTTCAGCGGCTCGGGCTGTCGACATTGCCACGAAATTGGCAGCCTCGGTGGCGCGGATCTGTTCGGCCCACTCCGGGGCAGGGGCCATCTGGCAGGTCGACGCTGCGCTGCGTCCTGAGGGCAATGCCGGACCCCTGGTGCGAACCATGGACTCGATGCGCACCTACTACGAGAAGTGGGCGAAGAACTGGGAGTTCCAGGCCCTCCTTAAGGCTCGTCCGATGGCCGGCGACCTTGATTTGGGGCAGAGATTTGTCGAGATGGTCTCACCCATGGTGTGGCAGGTGGGAGAGGCGGAGGGCTTCGTCCCGGAAACCCGCGCTATGCGAACCCGGGTCGTCTGCCACATCGCCACCAAGGAGAAGGGTCGCGAGATCAAGCTGGGTGCCGGGGGGTTGCGAGACGTCGAATTCACCGCCCAGTTGCTGCAACTGGTTCACGGACGCCAGGATGAGTCGCTGCGGGTACGAGCCACTCTGCCGGCCCTGCGCGCGTTGGCCGCTGGCGGTTATATCTCCCGAGGTGCGGCCGAACGTCTCGAGGAGGCATACCGACTGCAACGAGTGATGGAACATCGGGTGCAGATGTTCCGGTTGCGTCGTACCCACCTCCTTCCCGACGACGAGCCAGGCTTGCGCAGGCTGGCACGGGCAGTGGGCCTGCACACCCCCGACGAGGTGCGAGGTGTGTGGACGGCGACCTCGAAGGCCGTCCTGCGGGCTCATGGCCAAGTGTTCTACTCGCCCGTGGTCGAGGCTGTGGCTCGCATCCCCACCGAGGATCTGCGGATGGGTCCGGAGGCGGCCAAGGTTCGGCTCGGGGCGCTGGGATTCCACGACGAGGCCGCCGGCCTGCGTCACATCGAGGCCCTCACCAGCGGCACCAGCCGAGCAGTGCGTATCCAGACCGCTCTCATGCCGGCCATGCTCGCCTGGCTGGCCGACGGCCCCAGCCCCGACAATGGTTTACTGGCCTTCCGCCAGGTCTCCGAGGCATTGGGGGAGTCTCCCTGGTACCTGCGCGCGATGCGTGACGAGGGGGCCATGGCCCAGCGGCTGGCAACGGTGCTGTCGACGTCGAGATATGCCGTCGACGTCCTCACCCGAGCCCCCGAGACCGTCCAGGTCCTCGTCGACGACGACCTGACTCCGCTGGACCGCGACGACCTCACCCGCCAGATGAACGCCGTCGCCAGGAGGCGCCGCGACGTCGAGGAGGCGGTCGGGGCGATCCGTGCGGTGCGGCGTCGTGAACTGTTTCGGATCCTCGTCGCGAACATCCTCAATGTCACCGGCACGTTGCGCATCGGCCGGGCCCTCACCGACCTGACGGGAGCGACGATCGACGCTGCGCTGTCCGCAGTGTCGCGCGGGGTTGAGGACGCCCCGCCAATTGGCATCGTCGCGATGGGACGATGGGGCGGCCAGGAGCTGTCCTACGGTTCTGACGCCGACTGTCTCTTCGTCGTCGGTGACGGACCAGGTGCCGGGGAGAAGGCATTGCGCATCGTCACCAAGCTGCGGAATCTGCTCGGCAGGAACGGTGCCGATCCCGCGCTGATCTTGGATGCCGACCTGCGTCCGGAAGGGCGATCGGGCCCGATGGTGCGCAGCCTGGAGAGTTATCGCAAGTACTACGGGAAATGGTCGAGCACCTGGGAGTCCCAGGCCCTCTTGCGGGCGAACCACGGGGCCGGTGATCGAGACCTGACGACCGCGCTGCTCGAGTGCGTCGACAACCTGCGCTACCCGGCCGACGGCCTGACGGCCGGTCAGTTGGCCGAGATTCGCAAACTCAAGGCACGAATGGAGTCCGAGCGGATTCCGCGCGGTGTCGATCCCCGGCGTCATCTCAAGCTCGGGCCCGGAGGCCTGTCCGACATCGAATGGACTGCCCAGGTCATTCAGTTGCAGCATGCCGGCAAGGAGCCTGCTCTGCGCACGACCTCGACGATCGAGGCTCTCGACGCTGCCCTGGCAGCCGGTCACGTCGACGAGGAACAGCACCAGGAGCTGCGCGATTCCTGGTTAGCTGCCAGCCGGCTGCGCAATGTGATCATGGTGGTGCGGGGCCGTCCCAGTGACGTCATACCCTCCGACTCAATTGATCTCGACGTCATTGCCCGGGCCCTCGGGATGGGTCGTGGGGCATCTGAGCAGTTGATTGAGGACCATCTGCGGCACGGGCGACGTGCCTCCAAGGTGGTCGATGCCGTCTTCTGGAACCAGTGATCAGTCCTTCTCGGAGAACTTGAAGGCGTGTGGGCTGGGAATGGGGAGGTTGTGTGCCCACGCCGGGTCGGTGCACATCCGGGCCACCGCCAATCCGCAGGCGATGAGGACCAGGGTGAGAACGGCGTCGGCACCGAAGGTCAGCGCCTTCGCCATGTCCTGGGCGTTGAGCCAGTACACAGTGCGGTACATGGAGGCACCGGGCACCATGATGACGCAGGCGGGGACCGTCAGGGTGATGCGGGGCAGCTTAGTCCTGACCGACAACGGGCTGGCCAGGAATCCGATCGCGAGGCCGCCGACCCCGGCTGCCAACTGCGCTGGCAGGTTGGCACCAACCAGGGCCAGGCGGCAGAGATTTCCCACCACTCCCAGAGCGACTGCCCATGCCAGCATCCGCGGCGACGAGTTGAATATGACGGCGAATCCGGCGACCCCACATGCCGTCGCTGCGGCGTAAGCCAGCCACGCCCAGGGATTCGGCAGCACCGTCTGCGCGGGCAGTGGTAACAGCCCGGTAGCAACCGAGAACACCCAGGCCGACAACGTCGCGGCAAGGATGAGACCAATCGAGTACATTGCGCGGCTCAGACCCGCCGTGAAGTCCATCCGGACCATGTCGAGGATGGAGGTAATCATCGGAAAACCAGGTACCAGGAAGAGCAGAGAGGCCACGTATCCGGGGCCGTGGATCGTGTGAAGCCCAGTGTTCGTGAGGAGGTCGGCGACCACCAGGTAGATGAGACAGGCCGCTGCAGATGCGAGCGCCGCGACACCGAACTGGTTGAGCCAGCGACGGTTGAGTCGACCACGTACGAACTGGCCGGCACTTGCCGCCAGCAGCACGACGAGTGAGTCGGCCAGCGAGAACTTGTTGAGGATGGCGAATCCGGCGCAGGCAAAACCACCGGCGAGAATGGTCTGCCATTCCTTCCACTGTGGGCGGACGGTCCGGGAGATGTTGTCGAGTCTGGCCTCGACATCGCGGCCTGTCATCCCCTCGGGAAGGTTGTGGGCAAGCTCCTCGAGAGCGGATATCCGAGAGGAGTCGACGCGCACTCGGTACACCTCCCGGGCCACGGTGCGGAAGTTGTCGCCCCGGTGCGCGGTGACCGTGATCTCGGTGAGACCGACGGTGGCGTCGAGGCGGTCCATACCGAGGGCATCCCCTGTGTCCGTCATGGCCCTCTTCACCCGATAGGACCCGGTACCCGACGACAGCAGCATTGATCCCAGACGGATGACCGCCTCGGTGTCGTTGACGAATTCGTGGTCGTGGCGCAGGTCGTCGTCGGAATTCACGGAATCAGTGCTTGTCACGTCCTGCTATTGTGCCACTGCAGCTCCGAGGGTCCACGGGTCGGTTCGGATGCCCAGATCTCGGCAGGGCAGACCGAGTTCCTCGTGAAGTCGGTGGGCCACGTCAGCACACCAGGGTGATTCGGATGCCCAGTGAGCCGTGTCGACGAGGGCTGGTCCGCCGGCCCGAAGATGCTCGTCGGCAGGATGATGGCGTAGGTCACTGGTGAGGTAGACGTCGGCATTGCTGGCTGCTGCGGCATCCAGCAGGGAATCTCCTGCTCCGGAGCACAGCGCGACGGTGTTGACCGGTTGGTCCGGGTCGCCAGCAGCCCGCACTCCCCAGACGGTACGGGGGAGTCGTTCGGAGACTCGCCGGGTGAAGGACCGCAGTGTCATCGGTTCGTCGAGATGGCCGACACGACCGATACCCGGGGTGGTGGGGCCGGGGCGCGCCCCCGAGTCAATGGTCGTCACGTCGTAGGCGGGCACCTCGTAGGGATGGGCGGCGACGAGAGCCGACCGCACCGCGGAGCGTGCCCAGGACGGGGCGACGACGTGAATGCGCGCTTCCTCAACGGTCTCCACCTCATGGGCTGTGCCGATGGTGGGATGGGAGCCATCGAGAGGTCGGAACTGGCCGCGCCCGACGGTCTCGAAACTACACTTGTCGTAACCGTCGAACCGCCCGGCCCCGGCATCGAAGAGGGCATTGCGAAGCGCCTCCGAGGAGCCGAGGGGCACCTGGACTCCCCACAGATCCACGGCTTGGGTGACGGGTTGGAGGGGACGCTCGACGACGACGTCCAGGAGCCTCGCGAGGACGTCATTGACACCACCGACCGCGGCGTCGGCATTGGTGTGGGCACTCATGAGGGCAATGCGATGACGGATGAGCTGGTGAATGATGCGTCCCTTGGCGGTGTCGGCTGCCACCGAGCTGACCCCACGCATGAGAAGTGGGTGGTGGACGACGAGCATGTCCGCGTGTGCTGCGATCGCGGCGTCGACGACGTCGTCGGTGGCTTCCAGAGCGCACACGATGTGATTGACGGTGTCATCAGGGTCACCGCACACCAGACCCGGGGCATCCCACGACTCCGCCAGGGAGGGCGGGTACCACTCATCGAGGATGTCGCGGACCCGACCGACGGTGACGAGGTCGTCGGCGGGTGAGGGGATGGCGGTGTGGGATGTATCAGCTGCCATGGGTTCACGGTAGCTTGAGGGTATGACCGTTCGCCGACCAGTGATGATGTTTGTGTGCCTGGCTGCCGTCGTGGCCGCAGCAGGGTGCGCCGAGAAGACTCCGACCGTCGCCGACATGGCGAACCAGCCCGGGGCGACTCCGATCGTCAATTCCGTTCCGCCCCAGCCGGTGCGGCCGAGACCGTCAAAAGGTGCTTCTGGTGCCAGTACTCCGGCCATGCCGACGTGCAAGGGGTCGACCCCGGTCCTCGAGATGTCTTCGATGAAGACAGAGGACGCGGGTAACTCTGTCGAGCTGATCGTCCGGAACTGCACCGAGAAACCGTTGACCCTGCCTGCCGTGCCGACGATCAAGGTGACGTCCGCAGGCTCGCCCGTCAAGGTCGCATGGGAATTGCGCGGTGTCGTCCCGGGAGAATTGCTTAGCGGAATGGGGCGCAAGGTCACCTTGTCATGGCCTGGACAAGGTGGTTGTGGTTCCCACAGCCAGGTGATGTCGGTTGAGATTGCCGGCGGGGTCGTGAGCGGCGAAGGATGCTTCATCCCCACGGTGAAGCGATCGGCCACGCCGAAGCCCGGGGAAGCCGAGAATCCCGAACAGCTGGAATCTCCCCAACCAGTGCACGGATTGGTCGTCTGGTCAGGATGATGCCTTTCCTCTGCCACCGCAATGACGCGGCGGGCACGATACCTCGACGCTCAAGGGATGAAGGATGATCATCGGTCTGGCCGTATGCGTGGCGATCTTCGCCTGCTATGCCTGGTTGTTGGAACGACGCCCCGGTGCCTGGACGAATGGAATCGTGTTGGCTGTCGGCCTTGGGCTGGCGGGACTCACTGCTGTCGGAATTGTTGCAGGTACCGTCCCCGTCCTGGGTCTGGGTGTTGTCATAACCCTTGTGGTTCTTGCCGCCATCGGAACTGCCGTTGTGCCATTCGTGCTCATTGCCAACGGCATTGAGATGCGGCGTAAGGAGGGTTCTGGCTGTCCATCGTGCCAAGCCACTACCGGGAGAGCATCAGATCATCGTCCTCGGGTCTGCTCTCGTCCATGGAAAGGTCCCCAGACTGCTGGCCAACAGGCTGGATCGCAGTATTGACCAGTGGCGTACCGACGACGCCGCCGGATTTCACTCCGTGATTATTCCTTCCGGTGGAAAAGGGGGAGGACGAGCCCCGTGCCGAGGGAGAGGCCATGGCCAATTATCTCATCGAGCATGGTATTCCTGGCGAATGCATTGTTGTGGAGGACAAGGCAGAAAATACGGACGAAAACATTTCATTGAGTCGAGAGCTCATGCCAGCCGAGGTGGCTTCGACGTCAGTGCGTCGCACGATTGCGTCACGTCAGAGCCACAATCCCCCCGTGGTCGTTGCGACGAGCTCCTATCACGCTGTGCGTGCGGCTGAGTTGTGTCGTCGTCAAGGCGTGCGAGCTCGGGTCCTCGGGGCCCCGACGGCCACCTACTTCCTGCCCAGCGCGATGCTGCGAGAGTACATCGTGCTGTTGATGTCACGGCCATGTCTCAACGGCATTATGATGATTCTCGTGGCGGCCTTCTGGCCGATCGTGGCAGGGGTGTTCGGATGAAGGTCTGTCGTGTGCTTGCGGTGGCGGTTGCAGCCACGGCTGTGGCATCGGGGTGCTCACGACCGATCCCGGCGGTCCCCGAGGCTGTCGTACCGACCTCGTCGATGACCTCGACGCCGAAGTATTCCCCCCATCCTCGACCTCACACCAGTCGACCTCAGCCCAGCACATCCCCACAACGGGTGACCAGCGTTGGCGGCGGTGGGGGCGCGCTGACGTGTCGGCAGGGCGAGAAAGTGGCAATGGGGTTTGACGACGTCGGGGCGGCGCTGGGAGCACGAGTGACCCGGCTCATGATCCGTAACTGCGGCACGTCGACGATGAGCCTGCCCGCCATGCCGAAACTTCAACAGGCCACCGAGACAGGAGAGTTCGTGCCGGTGGCGTGGAAGCTTGGTGACTCCAAGTCCATACCGAGACGGCTGGCTCCCGGAAAGGTCTCGGGCTGGGAACTGTCCTGGCATAGCAATGGTGACTGTGAGCACCGCGGAGCACGACGGCTCGTCGCAACGGTAGGGACGACGACGGCCATCCTCGAGGGCTGTCTGGACCTGGGCGACGTCCACGCACTGACAGATGAATCCTCGACTGGGCCGAATGGTTCTGACGCCATCCCGATCCCTCAGGGGACCGTGCGGTTTCTGGACTGAAAAGAACCGCGCCCCACGATTCGCACGCTCTTCGTGTATCGGGCCCAATTCTCCACGACGTGACGAGGGGACGACCGAAGTCGTCCCCTCGTCACGGGATCACGTCAGGTCGACTCAGATGTCGTAGTACAGGTCGAACTCGTAGGGATGCGGACGCTGCTGCAGGGCAGCCAGGTCGCCACGCTTGAGCTCGATCCAGGTCTCGATGAGGTCCGGGGTGAACACGTCACCGGTAAGCAGGAACTCATGGTCGGCCTCGAGATTGTCGAGGACGGCACCAAGGCTGCCCGGGACCTGATCCATGACAGCGTGCTCTTCCGGAGGCAGCTCGTAGATGTCCTTGTCGACCGGGGCCGGCGGCTCGATCTTGTTCTGAATGCCGTCCAGACCCGCGAGCAGCAGGGCGGCGAAGGCCATGTACGGGTTGGCCGAGGGGTCAGGGCAGCGGAACTCGACACGCTTGGCCTTCGGGTTCGGGCCGGTGATCGGGATACGCATGCAGGCGGAGCGGTTGCGCTGCGAGTACACCAGGTTGACCGGGGCCTCGAAGCCCGGAACGAGACGGTGGTAGGAGTTGGCCGACGGGTTGGTGAAGGCCAGCAGCGACGGGGCGTGCTTGAGGATGCCGCCGATGTAGTAACGAGCCATGTCGGACAGCTGTGCGTAGCCGGACTCGTCAAAGAAGAGAGGATCGCCGTTCTTCCACAGCGAGGAGTGGACGTGCATGCCCGAACCGTTGTCACCAAAGATCGGTTTCGGCATGAAGGTCGCCGTCTTGCCGTGCTGCCAGGCAACATTCTTGACGATGTACTTGAACTTCATGACGTCATCAGCTGCGCGGGACAGGGTGTTGAAGCGCCAGTTGATCTCGGCCTGGCCAGCGGTGCCGACCTCGTGGTGGGCCCGCTCGACCTTCATGTCGAGGCCCTCCATGATGGTGACGATCTCGTCACGCAGATCACCGAAGTGGTCGGTGGGGGCCACCGGGAAGTAACCGCCCTTGTACTTCACCTTGTAACCACGGTTGCCGCCGTCCTCAGTGCGTCCGGTGTTCCAGGCACCAGCCTCGGAGTCGATGGAGTAGTACGAGGTGTTCTGGCGAGTGTCGAAGCGAATGTCGTCGAAGACGTAGAACTCGGCCTCGGGGGCGAAGAAGGCAGTGTCGCCGATGCCGGTGGAAGCGAGGTACGCCTCGGCCTTGAGCGCGATGTTGCGCGGGTCGCGACTGTAGGCCTCCTTGGTGATCGGGTCGTGGACGTTGAAGTTCACGATGAGCGTCTTGCGCTCGCGGAACGGGTCGATCCAGGCGGTCGTCGGGTCAGGTAGCAGGGCCATGTCCGACTCGTTGATCTTCTGGAAGCCCCGGATGGAGGATCCGTCGAAGGCCAGACCGTTCTCGTACTGGTCCTTGTCGAACTCTCGGGCGGGGACGGTGAAGTGCTGCATGACACCGATGAGGTCGCAGAAGCGGACATCGATCATCTCGATGCCTTCCTTCTTGACATAGGCGAGCAGGTCGTCGGGACCTTCGAACATCTTTCCTCCATCAACACGGCTGGTGATGTGTTCACGGTAGTTCGTGCGGGTTGCTCAGCCGTCACCGTTGTGTTTCGAGCGTGTAACAGGTGCTACCGGTAGGATCCCCAGGGTGAGTGGAACCGAGGCAGCGCCAGGCACCTCGATCGGGCTGCCTCCGGAAGGGCGCGGATCGCTGGCGAGTTGGGGCAAGCGCATTGGTGCTCTCATCATTGACTGGGGAGCATCCATGGTGCTGGCCAGTGCCATCGTCGGGCCGACAGTGATCCGCGGTGGAGGCTGGAAGATGTGGATGCCGATGGCGGTCTTCTTCGTCGAGTCGGTTCTCTTCACCGCGATGGCAGGCGGATCCTTCGGCCAGATCGTCGCCCGAGTGGCCGTGGTCCGACTCGATGGCCTCGGCCCCATCGGATGGTGGCGAGCAGCCGCCCGCACAGCGATGAAGTGCCTCGTCATCCCGGCCCTCGTCATCGGTGCAGAAAGGCGAGGTCTCGACGATCTCGTGCTGGGCACCGTCGTCGTCAATCGCAAGTGAGAGATATGCGCGTCATGGTTTTGGCTCGGGGGACCCCGAGCCCGGAAGCTCCGCTACGTGGGATCTTCGAGTACGACCAGGCGGTGGCGCTGCGACAACAGGCCCATGAGGTGGTACTGGCCGTCCTCGACGCACGTTCGGCCCGGCACTGGCGGAAGTTCGGAACTCGTGTCGAGCACGCCGTGGAACGCGATGACGGCATCACGGTGGTGAGACTGGATGTCCCGGTGGGGGCCGTTTCCGCGCGGACTGATCATCGTGTTCACGCCTGGGCTGCGCGACGACTTCATCGAACCGTGACCTCCGAGTGGGGAACCCCCGACGTCATCCATGCTCATTTTGCGCGATTCGCGGCCGCTGCGACCCGTGCTGAGTGTCCGGAGCCACTGGTGTGGACCGAGCATGACTCCCACCTGGCGAATCCTGATCGGCGCCTGACCGAGGACATCTCGGTTGCCGGAGACAGGGCCGACGCGGTCGTCAGTGTCTCCCAGGGGCTGAGTTCGCGGCTGGCAGGGCATGGGATCACCTCGACGGTGATTCCCAACATCGTCGACGTCGATCTCTTTGACCGTCCTGCCCGTCGTCATGAGGGAACGGTGGTGGTCAGCGTCGCCACTCTCAACCCAGGCAAGGGAATGGTCGAGCTGGCCCATGCCGTCGAGCAGGTGCCCGGAGTTCAGCTGCGCATCATCGGGGACGGACCACAACGGAGGCCGTTGGAGACCATCGCTGCCAATAACCCGAATATCGTTCTGCTGGGTACCCAGCCGCGCGAGCGCATCGCGGAAGAACTCGCTGGTGCCGACGCCTTCGCCCTGGCCTCCCACTCCGAGACCTTCGGGGTGGTCTGCGCCGAAGCGTTGGCGTCAGGCCTACCAGTTCTGACGACGGCGTGTGGTGGTCCGCAGGAGTTCATCGACGACAGCAACGGCATGGTCGTCCCGGTGGGGGACGTCGACGCGTTGGCAGATGGCCTGCAACAGGTGCTTGGTCGGTCGTGGGACCGAGCGGCGATCGCATGGCAGGCCCGCTCCCGATTTGCGGCCGGGCCCGTCGTCGATCAATTGGAGGCGGTCTACCGACAGGCGATCTCCAGCCATGTGACGACCGGTTGAGCCTGGGTGGAAGACTGGCAGGTATGGATCTGACCGCATGGATGGCGAGCGTCAACGGCGTCATCGCGGCCAATGCCTCCCACCCCTGGGTCGTTGCGGCGTTGGGGGGACTGTGCGTCATCGATGGGTTCTTCCCACCCGTCCCCAGCGAATCCCTCGTCGTCGCCCTGGCAGCAGTAGGACACCCGCCGTGGTGGCTCATCATCCCGGTGGCGGCCTTCGGCGCACTGTGTGGGGACAACATCGCATACTGGATTGGGCATCAGCTCGGCCACACCAAGCTTTTCAACGGTGGACCGAAACGGCAGAGGACCGTCGCCTGGGCCACTCACCAGTTGCTGGTGCGCGGGCCGCTGTGCATCCTGGTCGCCCGGTACATTCCTGGCGGACGTGTCATCGTCAACGCCATGGCGGGGGCCACTCGCTTTTCCTATCGCGTCTTCCTCCCCGTCGACGCGTTGGCCGGGGTCCTGTGGGCTGGATATGCCACTGGGATTGGTGCCGGCGCGGCAAGTTTCCTAGGCAACAACCACATCCTCGCCGCGACGGTCGGGATCATCGGTGCAATTGTCATCGGCGTCATCCTGGACCAGGTTCTGCGACGAGTGGTGCCCGCTCCGCAGAACGACTGAGGGCAATTGCGGACGACGCCCCCGGCTTGCTTGTGCCGGGGGCGTCGTCACGAGGTGGGGAGGGGTGGGATCAGGCCCGGCCCTCCTTCTGGGCGTTCTCCTTGCCGGTGGACTTGTTGGCGGCGAGCTGAGCCTCGTCGAAGACGCTGGCCCCGGCGTTGGACTCGTCCCCCTCCTCCTCGCGGCCAGGGGTGCGCAGATTCCACTTCGTGATGACGAATCGGAACACCACGTAGTAGATGACGGCATAGACGAGACCTATGAGGATGAGCAGCAGGACCTTTCCTGCACCGCCGGACAGTTCAGCAGCTCGTCCGAAGTTGATGATGTAGTCGGTCAGACCGGCCGAGAATCCGAACCCGTCCTTGATGCCCAGGGCGTTGCACAGGGCCAGGGAGGAACCGGTGAGCAGGGCGTGCACGAGGTACAGCGGGAAGGCCACGTAGGCGAAGGCGTACTCGAGGGGCTCGGTGATACCGGTGAGGAAGGCGGTCAGGCCGACCGAGAGCATGACGCCACCGGTGATCTTCTTACGCTCCGGCTTGGCGGTGTGGTAAATGGCCAGGGCAGCACCGGGCAGGGCAAACATCATGATCGGGAAGAAGCCGGTCATGAAGGAGCCAGTCCAGGCATTGGTGCCGGCCGTGCCGCTGAAGAAGCAGGTGATGTCGCCGTGCAGGGTCTCGCCAGCAGCGTTGGTGCAGTTACCGAGCTGGAACCACGGCAAGGAGTTGAGTAGGTGGTGCAGGCCGAAGGGGATGAGCAGACGGTTGATGGTGCCGAAGACGAATCCGGTGGCCGGGTTCGACCCGTGGGCCATGATGAATCCGCCGACCTGCTTGTTGAACAGCCAGTCGAAGGCAGGGTAGATGAGGGCCATGACCACACCGGCGACCACCGAGGCCGCAGCGGTGACGATCGGCACGAAGCGACGTCCACCGAAGAAGGCCAGGTAGGTCGGCAGCTTGGTGCGGCGGTACTTCTCGTACATCTTGGCAGCGATGATGCCGATGACGATGCCGCCGAGGACGCCGTAGTTGATGACTCCGGTGTCCTTGGCGAAGTACGGGGCCAGTGCGTGCAGGACGCCACCCTGGGTCTTGACCGAGGTCCCCGCTCCGGTGAAGGTCAGGTAGCCGATAAGGGCTGCCAGAGCAGTGGAACCGTCGGCCTTCTTGGCGTATCCGACGGCCACACCGAGAGCGAAGATGAGGGGCAGGTTGTCGAAGATCGCGCCACCGGCGCCGGCGAGTACGTCAGCGACTGGCTGCATCCAGGATGCGTGCTTGGCCACGCCGTCCGCGCCCAGCACGTCGGCCGCTCCGAATCGCATGAGCAGGGCCGCGACCGGCAGGGATGCGATGGGCAGCATGAGGGAGCGTCCGATGCGTTGCATCTGGGAGAACCCGGGTATCTGCCGTTTCTTCTTCGTGCTGGTGGCAACAGCGTCCTTCGCCATGGAGTTCCTCCGCAGTGAGTTCTCATGTCCGACGCCTTCGCCCACGTCGGTTCGGCATCAGGTGGTCCGTGGGGTGGTATGGACCACTTGCGGAAGTATAGGCCACCGGTACTGCCATCACAAGAGGGTGCGCAGAATGTGTGAACGTGAACATTCCGGTCGGGGTTGATCCCCCAACCGGTGGTCAGCCCTGCACCCGGGGCATAATTCACGCATGAAGTACGTGACCGTGCGGGACTACCTCGTCGAGCTCATCGACACCGGTCTGTCGGTCGGGGATGTCGTTCCCAGTGAGCGTGAGCTTGCCGAGCGTTTCGGAGTCTCGCGGATGACGGTCCGCCAGGCGGTGGACTCGCTAGTCAGTAGCGGACGGCTGGAACGTCGCCGGGGGAGCGGGACCTACGTCCGGGCTCCGAAGGTTGATGTCCAGTCACGGATCTCGTCCTTCAGCGAGGAGATGCGTCAACGCGGGATGATTCCCGATACTCGGGTGCTGCGCGGGGAGGAACTGCCGGCAACCCCAGACGTGGCTGTCTGGCTGGGGATTGAGCCTGGTGAATCCGTCCACTTCATCTATCGGGTGCGGCTGGCCGACGGAGTTCCGATGGCAGTCGAAAGAACCTGGATCTCCACGCGAGTGATGCCGGATCTGCTGGCGAATGGCGTACCTACGAGCATTTACGGGGCTTTGGCTGACGCTGGACTGGTCCCCACCTGGGGAGAGGATGCTATCGAGGCCGTCAGTGGGGATGCGGTGATCTGCGAACTGTTGCACCTCCCGGTGGGATCTCCCCTGCTGGCCATCAACCGTCGTACCTATGCCGACGATCTTGCTGTCTCCTATTCCCGGTCCTGGTACCGGGGAGACCGTTACAAACTGTGGGTGCCGATCTCCGGGCCACGCAGGACCCTGTATCCACCTCGAGGAGGTGCGCGATGAAGCGTGTTGAACACATCTTGGCGGCGTTGGGGGGAGTCGACAACGTGGTGTCGATCGAGCCGTGCGTGACTCGCCTGCGCTGCCAGGTCCGAAACTGCGAGCAGGTTGACGAGCAGGCTCTGCGTCGCGCTGGCGTCCACGGTGTGACGATTCAGGGACAAAGCGTGCAGGTGATCGTCGGACCTGATGCTGACTTGCTCGCCTCCGACCTGGAGGATCTGTGGGGAGAGGATCACGAGACCTGACCGCCTCTTGACCCTGACCGTCTCTTGACACCGGGCGGCCCGATGGAGTTCAGTGTTAGTTGTCTGGACCACTTGGAAGGTGGGCCAGTATTTGTTCGAGGATCCTCCATGGCGGAGTCCATCTCGAACCAGGACAAGGAGACATCATGAGCAAGGCAGAACAGATCTTGGCGGCCCTCGGTGGTGACGACAACATCGACGACCTTGAGGCCTGCATCACCCGGCTGCGCGTCGAGGTTGACGACCCCGACCTCGTCGACGAGGCCGCCCTCAAGGCAGCCGGTGCATTCGGCGTCGTACAGCAGGGAACTTCCGTACAGGTGGTCGTTGGCCCCGAGGCCGACACCCTCGCCGAGGACATCGAGGACCTGCGCTGATGACTTCAATCGTTTCCCCCCTCAACGGCACCCTGATGACGTTGTCCGAGGTCCCTGATCCGGTGTTTGCACAGGGTCTGGTGGGCCCCGGTGTCGCCCTGCAGCCCACCGGAGACGGCGATGTCACCGCCGTGGCCCCGGTGGCGGGACGCATCGTCAAGCTGCACCCGCATGCCTTCGTCCTTCAGGCGGACGGTTTCGGGGTGCTGGTGCATCTGGGCATCGACACCGTCCAGCTGGAGGGGGAGGGATTCACCCTCCACACCGAGGAGGGGGCAGAGGTTTCCGTCGGGGACGAGCTCATCACGTGGAACCCTGCCCGTATTGTCGAAGGCGGTCGCAGTGCGGTCTGCCCGATCATCATCCTCGACACGACTCATGACAAGCTCGGTGATGTCGCCGCTGCCGGCACGTCGGTGAACAGCGGTGATCAGTTGTTCACGGTGGCGTGATTGAGCGTTGTGGGTATGGGGCGGGCCGGAGACGGTCCGCCCGCCTCATGTCGTGTGACTGATGCATGGTTGTTCCGGGCCAAGGCGAGGAGAGACCCGATACCAAGGATCTCGTAAGGGTCGGTGAGGACTTTCTGCCACCACGGCGCAGCAATTTCTAGGTCATTACCCGCTGGGAACCACCAGACCATCCATGTCAGGGCGGCGAAGGCCCAGAGGAAGGCGAGAATGTGCCGGTCGCGGCGTCGGTCTGCCAGCCCTGCGACGATGAGTAGAGGTGCCCACACCCAGTGATGAGACCATGACACCGGGCTCACCAGACACCCGCAGAGTCCGGCACACAGCAGGGACCACACCTGGTCAGCATCCCCCTGCTGCCACAGTCGACGTGAGGAAATCCCAGCGAACAGGCAACAGACGGCGACGAGAACGAGCCAGATCAGCGTGAGGTCTCCCAGCCCCAGCCGCAACAACATCCCCGAGAGGGATTGGTTGCCGGCCCAGGTGAGCCCGCCCAGCCGCTTTGGGGTGATCATGTAATGGGTCCAGTACTGCCACGACGCCGTGGGTGCGATGGCGAAGCCGAGAGCAATCGTTGCCACTCCGGTGCCAGCGGCTCGCAAGGCTGCCTTGAACTGGCCGGTGACGAGGTACCAGAGTGCGAAGATGCCGGGAGTGAGCTTGAACCCGGTGGCCACACCAACTCCGACACCGCGCCACTTTCGGGGAAGAACGAAGACGTCAAGGACGACCAGGAGAGCCAGCTGAAGATTGACCTGGCCGCAGGCAAAGCTTTTGCCGATCGGTTCGCTGGCCACCAGGATCACGGCGACGACAGCCGTCAGGACGCCCGAAGGTCGACGTCCGCAGCGGCGCCACACCACGTCGATCATGATGACGAGAGCAGTCGCGCTGACAGCATGGTGAAGGATCGTCGCGGCGCGGAACGGCAGGAGGGTCAGCGGGATGAGGGCGATCGCGGCGAAGGGCGGATAGGTGAATCCCAGACCGCTGACCGAGGTGGCGGTGTACAGCGTCTCCGGGGCGTGCAGCATCGCTCGCACACAGTCCCGGTAGATCCTGAGGTCGATCGGGGTGGGAATGATGAGCACCCACGCCACCGTGATGACGAGGGTAGCAATCGTCGGCCACAGCACGGCCAAGGATCTGCGGGGCCGGGAGACGTTGGTGTCATCGTCGTGCAGCGTCACGGATTCTCCACGATGTCGGCGGCCTCCAGCCATTGCTCCTCGAGGTCGGACATCCGTTCGTCGAGGTCATTGGCCTTCATCTGCAAATCGGCGAGGGCCTGGTAATCGTCGGCCTTGGCAGCCATCTCCTCGTGCAATGAGGCGAGTTCGTCGCGGACCTTGCCCATCTGGCGGTCAATCCGGTCCATGTCCCTGCGAGCCTGACGCAGGGCCGCAGTGTTGACCTTCTTCCGGGACCCCTCGGTGCCCACCCGACTCGACTTCGACGGACCGGTCTCACGATTGCGACGGTGCTCCAGGTACTGAGAAATGCCTCCTGGCAGCAGGGCAACCGTGCCGTCTCCCACGAGGGCCCAGACCACGTCGCAGACCCGCTCCAGGAACCACCGGTCGTGCGAGACGACGATCAACGTCCCCGGCCAGGAGTCGAGGTAGTCCTCGAGCAGGCGCAAGGTGTCGATGTCGAGGTCGTTGGTCGGCTCGTCTAGCAGCAACACGTTCGGCTCGTCCATGAGGAGGCGCAACAGCTGCAGACGACGACGCTCCCCACCGGAAAGGTCGCCGACACGGGTGACGAGCTTCTGCCCGGTGAACCCGAATCCTTCCAGCAGGTCCGCGGCGGAGGCGTCCCGGCCGGTGGCCAGTTTCGTCCTGGCCTTGACGTCGTTGACCGACTCCAGCACCGTCATCGTCGTGTCGAGGTCGTCAACCTCCTGACGCAGATGGGCAAGTCGCAGGGTCTTTCCCTGCTTGACGCGGCCCGAGTCGGGTTGCCGGGATCCATCAAAGAGATTGAGCAGGGTCGTCTTGCCAGCACCATTGACGCCGACCAGACCGATCCGGTCACCTGGGCCGATTGACCATGTCACCTTGTCGAGCAGGGTGCGCTCACCCAGCTCGTCGGAGGTCACGGTGACGGTGACGTCTTTGAGATCGAGCACGTCCTTGCCCAGCCGGGTAGCGGAGAAGCGCGCCAACTCCAACTTGTCGCGGGGCTCGGGGACATTGGTGATGAGGGCGTTCGCGGCCTCGACGCGGTAACGAGGCTTGGAGCTGCGGGCGGGGGCACCGCGACGCAACCATGCCAACTCCTTGCGCGCCAGGTTTTGACGCTTGGCCTCGTTGCTGGCAGCGATGCGGGCGCGTTCCACCCGGGCGAGGGTGTAGGCGGAGTATCCGCCCTCATAAGCCTCGACGGTGGCGTCGTGAACCTCCCAGATGTCGGTGCAGATCTCGTCGAGGAACCAGCGGTCGTGGGAGACGACGAGCATTGCGACGCCACGTTCCTGGAGGTGGCGGAGGTGGCCTGCCAACCAAGCGACGGCCTCCACGTCGAGGTGGTTGGTGGGCTCGTCGAGGACGAGCAGGTCATGGTCTGCCAGCATGATTGAGACCAAGGCAGCGCGTCGCCGTTCACCACCGGACAAGTCGGTCATGGGGCGATCGAGGTCGATGTCGGAGAGCATGTCCTCGACGATGGGGCGAGCTTCGCGATCCGCCGCCCAAACATGATCGGGACGGCCACCGACGACGAGGTCACGGACAGTCTCGTCACCCGTGGGGGTCTCCGCCTGGGCGAGTACCCCGATGGAAACCCCATTGGTGCGCGTCACGACCCCGGAATCGGGCTCCAACGAGCCCGTGAGAAGGGCCAGGAGGGTCGATTTTCCGTCCCCGTTGCGACCCACGACACCGATGACATCTCCCGTTGAGAGTCCCAGGGACACCTCTGAGAGGACCGTCCGGGTGCCCCAGGACTTCGAGATCCGATCGGCGTTGACGAGGTTTGTGCCGGTCAACGGAGGCTCAGCGTCCTCGCATGGCGGCGCGGGCGCCCTTCATGGAGCTGGGCATCGGGCCCTTGGGCAGCGGCACCTTCGGACGCATCGCGTCGAGGGCCTTGAGGCGGTTGATGACCTCGTCCACCTGGGCGGTGTTGAGAGCCTTGGGAAGCTTCTTGATGTGCTTGTCGAGGTCCTCCAGCGGAACCTCACCCTTGCCGTCGCCCATGATGATGGAGGTCACCGGAGTGCCATAGGCGACCTGCTCATGACGTTTGGTCTCGGTGGCCAGCAGATTGCGCAGACCGTTGCCGTGTCCCTCGCCGATGAGGACAATTCCGGCCGGTCCGACGGCGCGGTGCACGACGTCCTGTTGGCGGGTGAAGGCAATCGCCGGCGTGGAGGTCCACTTCTTCTTGTCGAGCAGGGAGAGAGCGACCTCGGCCGATCCGGTCTGGCCCTTGAACCGGGCGTACATGGAATGCTTGGCGCGCCACTGGAACACCCACATGGCGGCAGCAGCACCGGCAAAGATGCCGACGATGAGCCATGCCCACCACAGATCGGTCAGGATGAGACCGAGGACGGTGAACACCACGACGCCCAGGACGAAGGCGCCAATGACCCACCAGAGGAGCCGGGGATCAACCTGGCGAGTTAGCTTGAAGGTCTCGACGAGCTGCTTGCCGGTGCTCCAGTCCTTGGGATTGTCGGAGTTCTTGCGACGCTCCTTCTCGGCCTTGGCCTGGGCCTTCTGCTTGGCGGCGAGTTCCTTGGCTGCCTGGCTCTTGGGCATTGACACGCTCCCGACGACGTTAATGGACGGACTTCGCGGCATTCTACCGGTTTCGCGACGGTGGCCCTACTTTGGCGTGGTTTCGCTGTATGTACCTCGGGGCGCCGCTGGAATCCTCCTCGTCAGGCTGATCAGGTGTCTCTGATTATTCCTTGGTCGCGAATGGAGCCGGCTTCTCCCCGTCTCGGTACCCGGTGACGATGGTGACCGGCTTCTCCCCGCGAGCCTCCATGGCCTGACGGTAGAGACGTCCGGCGCGGTAGGAGGAGCGCACCAGCGGGCCACTCATGACACCGACGAATCCGATCTCGCGGGCCTCCTCGGCCAGCTCGTCGAACTCCTGCGGGGTCACCCAGCGGTCGATGGGGTGCAGGTAGGCATTCGGCCGAAGGTACTGGGTAATCGTCAGCAGGTCGGTGTTGGAATCATGCAGGGCCTGCATGGCCTCCGAGATCTCCTCACGAGTCTCTCCCATGCCGAGGATGAGGTTCGACTTGGTGATGAGTCCCGCCTCGTGGGCCGAGTTGAGGACGGCCAGCGAACGGTCGTAGCGGAATCCGGGGCGGATGCGCTTGAAGATGCGGGGGACCGTCTCGAGGTTGTGCCCGAAGACTTCCGGGCGTGCCTCGAAGACGACGTCGAGGAGATCCTGCTTGCCGGAGAAGTCCTGAGCCAGCATCTCGACGCCGACTCCCGGATTCACCTGGTGGATCTGGCGGATGGTCTCAGCGCACAGCCAGGCTCCCTCGTCCTCGAGGTCGTCACGGCAGACCGAGGTGACGGTGGCATAGCGCAGTCCCATCTGCTTGACGGACTCGGCGACGCGGCGGGGCTCGTCCCGGTCGTATTCCTCCGGCTTGGCCGATTCGATCTGGCAGAAGTCGCACCGACGAGTGCAGTGGTCACCGCCGATGAGGAAGGTGGCCTCGCGATCCTCCCAGCACTCGAAGATGTTGGGGCAACCAGCCTCTTGGCACACCGTGTGAAGATCACCGTCGATCATTCGGCGTCGCATGTCACGGTACTCAGGGCCCATCGTGGCCCGGGTGCGGATCCAGCGGGGTTTGTCCTCGATGGGGGTCTGGGAGTTCTTGACCTCGACTCGGAGGAGCTTTCTACCGTCTGCTTCGACACTCACGTCGGTCAGTTTAACTGTGTGCACCGACGTTGCGAAGTCTCAGTGAATGGGTGACGACGAAGAGGCTCGACAAGCTCATGGCTAGCCCGGATATCAGTGGGTTGAGGAGCCCGGCGGCTGCGATCGGGATAGCTGCGATGTTGTAGACGAAGGCCCATGCGAGGTTGCCACGGATGGTGCGCAGGGTGCGTCGTGACAGCCCGATGGCGTCTGGGACGACCCCAAGATGGTGACGCACACAGATGATGTCTGCGCTGCGCATCGCGATGTCGGTGCCGGTGACCATCGCCAGGCCGAGATCAGAGCTGGCCAGGGCCGCGGCGTCGTTGATGCCGTCACCGACCATGGCGACGACGCGACCCCCGCCCCGTAGTTCGTCGATGACCTTGGCCTTCTCGGTGGGCAGGACGTCTGCGAGCACCTCGTCGGTACCGAGTTGGGAAGCGACGGCGTCCGCAGCGGCCTTCGAATCACCGGTGAGGAGGACGGTTCGCAGCCCCATACCCTTGAGCTGAGCGATGACCGCAGGAACCTCGGGCTTGACGGTGTCGGAAATGACGAGTGCTGCCGAGGCCCGGCCATCGATCGCGACGAGAATAGTGGAACGGCCAGTACTGGCGGCCTGATCGACGGTGTCGGTGAGCTCGCCGGGAATGGTGATGCCGGCCTCGGTGAGGAAGGCGGGATTGCCGACCATGACGTCGTGCCCATCGACCTCGCCCTCAGAGCCACGACCGGCGACGGCGAGCGGGCTGGAGCACTCCGGAATCGTGCCCTCGACAGCGGCGACGATGGCCTTGGCCACCGGGTGGGTGGAGTGCTGATCCAGGGCGGCAGCGTAGCGGTGGGCTCGGTCGATGTCCTGTCCGTCGGCGGCGATCCGTTCGGTCAGGGTCATGTCGCCGGTGGTGACGGTACCGGTCTTGTCGAGGACGACGGTGTCGATGCGTCCTGACGCCTCCAGCGCTTCCGGACCCTTGATGAGGATTCCTAGTTGACCGCCGCGTCCCACCCCGACCATGAGCGCGGTGGGGGTGGCCAGACCCAGGGCGCAGGGACAGGCGATGACGAGCACGGAGAGAGCCGCTGACAAGGCATGACGGATTCCTGCCCCGGCGATCCACCACCCGAAAAAGGTGAGGACAACCACGGCCAGCACGGCCGGCACGAAGATCTCGACGACCTTGTCGACCAGACGCTGGACGTTGGCTTTGCGGGCCTGGGCCTCCTCGGTCATGACCGCCATCTGGGCGAGTTGGCTGTGGGCTCCCACGCCGGTGGCTCGCGCCACGATGCGTCCGGTGAGGTTCATCGTTCCGCCCAGAACCGTTGATCCGACGGTGGTGTCGACCGGCATCGGCTCGCCAGTCATCATCGAGGTGTCAACACTCGACGACCCTTCGACGATCTCCCCGTCGGCGGCGAGGGTTTCACCAGCCAGGGTGACGAAGAGGTCGCCCTTGTGCAACTTCTCGATGGGCACGAGGGTCTCGACCCCGTCACGCAATACGCGCGCATTTCTGGCCGCCAGCTGGCCCAGGGCCGTCAGCACCGAGCGAGCCGACCTCTTGGCCCGGGCCTCGAAATAGCGCCCGGCCAGTAGGAAACAGGTCACCCCGGCAGCGACGTCGAGGTAGAGGGTGTCGGCGCCAGCAGGGGTGATGCCGTAGCCCAGCCAGTATCCCTCCTCGTCCTGGGCGCCGATGAGGATGGAGACGAAGGACCACCCGAAGGAGGACAACACGCCCAGTGAGACCAGGGTGTCCATGGAGGTCATGCCATGGCGCAGGTTTGACCATGTCGCCTTGTGGAAGGGCCACGCCGACCAGACCACCACCGGCAGGGAGAGCACGACGAGCAGCCAGTCCCAGGCGGGGAAGCGCAGCTGTGGCTCGAGGGCCAGTACCAACCCGATGTCCATGAGGGGCAGGGTCAGCAGGACGGCGACGATGAGACGGCGTCGCAGCATCGTGATGCGTCGCTCTGCCTCGACGGCCAGATCGACGTCAGACAGCGGAGCGGCGGTGTAGCCGACATCCTTGACGGCCGCGATGGCGTCCTCGACGTCGATACCAGTAACCGTCGCTCGCTCGGAGGCGAAGTTGACGCTTGCATGTACGCCGTCAATACGGGCCAGGCGCTTTTCGATGGTGTTGGCGCACGCCGCGCAGGTCATCCCGCCGATCTGGAGCTGGACCGGTGGATGGAGGACCGGCTCGTCGTCACCCTGCTCATCGGTTGTCACCGCGGTCATGGCCGGTTCTCCGGGTCCTGCGGCTTGATCTCCTGGCCAGCCATCCGAGCCAACATGTCATTGTAGGCGGCGAGGGACTCGTCGAGGCTGGCATCCTCGGAGGCGTCGACCCGGCGCTGGTCACGCCGATCGGAGACGAACCACTGCACGCACAAGGCGATGAGCACCAGGGCCATCGGAATCTCGCCGGTTGCCCAGGTGATCTGGCCGCCGAGGTTCTGGTCGTCGCGCAGATTGGTCACCCACGGGATCGACAAGGCCTGATAGAAGTCCTTGCCAATGATCTGGTGGGCATTCATCGTGATGACGGCGAAGAAGGAGTGGAAGGGCATCGCAGTGATGACGAAGCCCAGCCGACCGATGTGAGGCAGGGAGGCGGGCAGGTCGTCCAGGCCGATGACGTACTCGAAGAGCATGAACCCGGCCATGAGGAAGTGCAGCAACATCCACTGGTGTCCCCAGTGGTAGCGCATCAGGTAGCCGAAGATCGGGGTGAAGTACACCACGTAGAAGCTGGCGATGAAGACAATCCATGCTGCGAATGGGCCGAATAGGATCTTGGTGGGACGCCATTCCAGAGCAGCCATGAGGCAGTCGTGGGGGCCGTTGAGGCCGTCGTCGATGCCATCGCCGGTACGGAAGACCTCCCTCATGAGAGTTACCGGCGCTCCCAGCACCAACAAGGCGGGAACTAGCATGTTGAAGGTCATGTGGACCAACATGTGCCAGCTGAACTGCATCGAGGAGTACTCCCACAGGCCAACGCTGGCCAGGTAGATCACGACGACCCATGCCCCGATCCAAGACCCGATGCGAGCGCCGGACCATTTTTCGCCGCGGTGCTTGATGATGCTCACCGCGAAGAGGTATCCCGCAATTCCCAGGATCGACAGGGTCCAGAAACCGATGTTGGGACGGCCCGGGGCCAGCAGGACACCAGTGGTGGGCGCCGGTGGCAGTTCGTAACCGAGGTAGTTGACGGCGGGGGTCTGCCCGATGAGGTAGCGCGGGGGCACCAGCTGGCTGCTGGCTCCCAGGACGGTCAGGACGATGGTGACCATCCCGAGACGAAGCCACCCACGTACCCGAGACCGAGGCAACCAGCTGAGGACCACCCAGACCGTTGATGCGATCACCAGGACGACCCGGGCCACCCCCCATCGGTCCGACAGCCAGGAATGCCCGGCCTGACCCTGCCAGGTGACGACGATTCCGCCGGCAAGGGTGATGATGGCCCCGACGCGTTCCTGCCAGGACACCCGACAGGTGACAGCGGGGTCGGGCCCATCGAGGACCTCGACGAGAACGCACGCCGCTGCAATCGTCATACCGATGGCGGCAAGAGCCCCGGAGTCGGTGGCGAAGTCGTGGTTGAGACCCACCGAGATGGCTCCGGTCACCGGTATCGGCAGGGCAGCCAGAACCGTCACCAACGTCGCCATGACGAGGCCACCAAGGTGCGTGGCGAGCAGGGCGAGTAGTGCCACCACCAGGCCCAGCACGGCGACGACGAGCCAGGCCGTCACAGAGGGGGTCGAGGTGATGTAGGTCGGCAAGTCGACGGTGGCCTGTTCGAAGGTCAGACCGGCAGAGTCGGCGGACTCCAGCGGGATCATGAGCAGGGCCAGCAACGCCCACATCTGGGCTGCCAGCCAGGCCCGGCGTCCGCGGGTACGGGTGGGATCGACAACATCCCGGTGGGGAGAGCAGAGGGTGGCGCGAATGAGTTCGGCCAGGGTCCACACCAGAGCTGCCCAGAACAGGGTCCCGACGACGGCATGGAGAACGCTGGTGAGGACGTCCGGATTCTCCCTACCCAACAGACGAGGCTCCAGGGGCCGGAGCCGACCGATCACGGCGGCGATGACGGTCATGACGAGACCCGTGACCGCCAGCAGCGGTCCAGTGGCGCGGGCACGGGTGGGATGCGTCACCAACATCTCCTTTGGGGTGGGGTAGGGGGAACTGTAGCCGGGATGACGGACAGATTCACGACATCGGGTGGAGGAACGCCGGGTGCCCCCGCCGCGGGGTGTCCGGGCTCATCTCGTAGGGCTGGAAGGACATCATCTCGGTGAGGATGGGCTCGAGCCTGTCCGCCACCTCTAGCATGGACGGCACCTCAGCGTCGGGGCCATGCAGGCGTCGCAGTTCGCGTCCCATGCTGGTGACGTCAGCATCGGAGATACCACAGGGAATGATGTTGTCGAACCCTGCGGTGTCGGGGTCGATGTTGAGGGCGAATCCGTGCATCGCCGTCTGACGAGAGACCCGGATACCGATGGCGCAGACCTTGCGCTCCGGTCCGACGCCGTCGGAGGGGAACCAGACTCCGGTGCGTCCGGGGACGCGACCGGCCTTCAACCCGTATTCGGCGACGAGGCGGATGATCGACTCCTCGACGCGACGTACGTAGTCCACGACACCGATGCCGCGCTGCAGGAAGACAATGGGGTATCCGACCAGCTGTCCCGGACCGTGCCAGGTGATCTCACCGCCACGGTCCACTGGGACGACAGGGGTGCCATCGAAGGGGTAGGCCTCGGGACGGGTCCGTCGCCCGGCGGTGTAGACGGGGTCGTGCTCGACGTAGATGACCGTGTTGGGACGCTGATGGCTGGAGACCTCGGCGTGGACCTCACGCTGGTGGGCCCAGCACTCGTTGTACTCGGTGCGTACCGGGGGGTTGTCTGCGATGCCCAGATATTCGAATTCCAAGCCAGCGGGATGGTCCACCCATCCCTTCGGGGCCACCCCGGCAACGACCTGGGGCGTGGTGGGCTGTGGGGTCGCCTGGGCTTCGTCGCGATCGCAGGAGTGATTCTGGGCGTCTGTCACGCTGACCCATGGTAGTCCGGACACGCGACGGGGTCCGGTGTGGAATTCCACACCGGACCCCGTCATGAGGTTCGAATCAGAACTCTCCGGCGAAGTCACCCTCCTCCAGGCGGGCCTTGATGCCCGACAGGAAGCGGGCCGCCACGGCACCGTCGATGAGGCGGTGATCGTAGGACAGCGACAGGTACATCATGTCGCGAATGGCGATGGTGTCCTCACCGAACTCGTTGGTGACGACGACCGGGCGCTTCACCAGGGCGCCAGTGCCGAGGATGGCGACCTCGGGCTGATTGACGATCGGGGTGTCGAAGAGAGCACCGGCCGAACCGTAGTTGGTGATGGTGAAGGTGCCACCGGCCAGCTCATCGGGAGTGACCTTGTTGTCACGGGTGCGAGCAGCGAGGTCGCCGATCTGGTGAGCCAGGCCAGCGATGTTGAGGTCGCCGGCGTTCTTGATGACCGGAACCAGCAGGCCACGCGGGGTGTCGACGGCGATGCCGATGTTCTCGGAGGCGCCGTAGGTGATCGTCCCGGCCTCGGTGTCAATGTTCGCGTTGAACTTCGGGTTGGCCTTGAGAGCCTCGACGACAGCCTTAGTGACGAACGGCAGGTAGGACAGGCCGACTCCCTCGCGAGCCTTGAAGGCGGCCTTCTCGGCCTTGCGGATACGGGAGATGGCGGTCATGTCCACCTCGACGGTGGCAGTGAGCTGGGCGGACACCTGCAGGGACTCCACCATGCGGGAGGCGATGACCTTGCGAAGGCGGCTCATCTTCTCGGTGGTGCCACGCAGGGCGGCAGCCTCCGGAGAGACTTCCTGAGAGGCCTTGCGAGCCGAACCAGCGGGCTTCGGGGAGACCGGAGCCGGAGTGGCGGAGGGAGCCGGAGCGGGGGCCGGGGTCTCCTCGGACTTGGCAGCGGCCAGCACGTCCTGCTTGCGGATGCGACCACCGACACCGGTTCCGGTGATGGTGGACAGGTCCACGTTATTCTCCTTGGCTAGCTTGCGGACCAGCGGGGTGACGTAGACGTCGGAGGACGGGTTGGTGGCGCGCGGGGCGACCTCGTTGGTGCCAGTCGGCATCGGGGCCTCAGGGGGCTTCGGGGCAGCCGGGGCGGGGGCCGGGGCCTTCTCGGCCTTGCTCTTCACCGGCTCGGGCTCGGCCTTCTCGGCGGGCTCAGCCTTGGGCTCGGTGGGCTCAGGAGCCGACTCGGCGGTGGAGGGGTCGCCGATGATGGCCAGCACGGCGCCGACCTCGGCGTCTTCGTCCTCGGGGACCTTGATCTCGAGCAGGGTGCCGGAGGCGGGGGAGGGGACTTCGGTGTCGACCTTGTCGGTGGACACCTCGAGTAGGGGCTCGTCAGCCTCGACGGTGTCTCCGACGGCCTTGAGCCAGCGGGACACGGTGCCTTCGGTGACGGACTCGCCCAGGGCCGGCAGGGTGACCTCAGCACCCTTGGCCGTACCACCAGTAGCCGGAGCAGGCTTCTCCCCGGCGGGGGGTTCGGGCTCAGGCTCCGGCTCGGGGGTCTCGTCATTTCCGCTGGGGGCCTCAGTTGGGGCGGAACCGGACTCGGAGGGGTCGCCGATGATGGCCAGCACGGCGCCGACCTCGGCGTCTTCGTCCTCGGGGACCTTGATCTCGAGCAGGGTGCCGGAGGCGGGGGAGGGGACTTCGGTGTCGACCTTGTCGGTGGACACCTCGAGTAGGGGCTCGTCAGCCTCGACGGTGTCTCCGACGGCCTTGAGCCAGCGGGACACGGTGCCTTCGGTGACGGACTCGCCCAGGGCGGGAAGAGTGACTTCGGTCGACATGTGTTGGAGCTCCTTTGCAAGCCGCGACGGATTCGTTGCAAGCCTAGCCGGACTATGGGCAAATGTGCAGTTGGTCCCATTTCTGAAGTCAGAAAAATCTCATCCGAACGTGGCGGAGGGAAGGGCCCGTGGACCCTGCCCTCCTGACGATCGAGTTGATCAGTCAGCCAGATTGGCGGCGAGCTGTACCAAGGTGCGCACCCCGAATCCAGTTCCCTGGATCGGGGTGTAGTCGTGCGGCGTGGCGTTGTTGTAGGCCGGGCCGGCGATGTCGAGATGGGCCCAGTCGATTCCAGGGGTCACGAAGCTCTGCAGGAAGGCGGCGGCGAGCATCGCCCCACCCTCGCGACCACCGGAGGACTTGACGTCGGCGACGTCAGAGTGCAGGTGCTCGCGGACCTCGTCCGTGATGGGAAGTTCCCAGAAGTCCTCGCCGGCGGCCTCGGAGGCGTCCAGCAGGGTGTCGGCAGCCTGTGCGCCGGAGGTCATGACTCCGGCAGTGTGGTTGCCGAGGGCGACCATGCAGGCGCCGGTGAGGGTGGAGATGTCGACGAGGTAGTCCGGTTCGTCCTCACAGGCACGAGCCAGGCCGTCAGCCATGACGATGCGGCCCTCGGCGTCGGAGTTGCCGTTCTCGACGGTCTTGCCGCCATACATGGTGACCACGTCGGAAGGGCGCCATGCCGATCCGGACGGCATGTTCTCAGCCATGCAGCCGTAGGCGATGACGCGGACGTTGAGGCCCAGACGCGCGACCGCGCCCACGGTGGCGAGCACCGCGGCAGCACCACCCATGTCGCACTTCATGGTGTACATGCCGGCAGCGGTCTTGATGTCGAGGCCGCCGGAGTCGAAGGTGATGCCCTTGCCCACCAGGGCCAGGGTGGTGGTGGCGCCCTCCGGGGCGTACTCGACGCGGACCAGACGCGGGGAACGGGCCGAGCCGCCGCCGACGGCCAGGATGCCCCCGAATCCGCCACGGACGAGAGCCTTCTCGTCGAGAACCTCGACGTTGACGTCCTTGAGGTCCTTGCACCACGACTGCGCCGAGGCGGCGAAGGCCTTCGGGTAGAGCAGGTTGGCCGGGGCATCCACCCAGTCACGAGCGGTGTAGACGGCATCGGCGAGGATCCGGGCCTTGTCGAGCTCGGGCTTGGCGCCACGAGCATTGGAGACGATGGTCACCGTGGAGACCTCAGGGACATCCGGGTTCGCGGTGACGACAGGCACCTTGTAACAACCGAGCAGGGCACCCTCGGCAGCGATACGAACCTGCTCAGCGGAGCCGGTTCCCATGTCGACGGCGACCTTGAGGCTGGTTCCGTGCGACAGGGCCGCGGCAGCACGGGCGCCGGCGCCGGCAGCCTTGCGTAGGGCCTCGCCGTCAAATCCTTCAGCTCCGCAGCCGACCAAGACGAGGCTGTTCCCGGACCAGGGCAGCACCGCGGTGGACCCAAGCTCCGTCGAGCCGCCAGCGCGAATGGCAACCTCGGCCAGCGAAGCGCCGAAGGTCTCCTCGGCCTCCTTCACAGCTCGCGGTGCAAGCCCCTGGACGACGCGGCCCTGGGAGCTCTCGACCAGACCGGCAATCACGACGTCGGCGCCGTTGGCATTGCGGGAGACCTTGAGATCGGGACGCGGACGGATGGGTAGCTCGGTGCTCTTGGCCACGAGGATTCCTCTCATTCGGGGGTCGGTTCAGGATGGGCCCGGTCAGACTCGGGCCGACGCCTCGTCTGAAGCCTAGTCGAGGTGCGTCGAGCGCGGGACGGTGCGGTACGAATGACACGCCGTTATGGTGTGCTCGTGAACTCAACCACCCCGGCCAGCCAGGACACGGCGCCTTCTCGTCGTGCCAGCCATCCCACGTTGCGGATGGCCTTGGACATCGTCACCGTCATGGCCGGAATTGGCCTGCTTGTGTGGGGCATCGTCGTGATGGCCTCGCCGACGATCTCGTGTCGTGGCGTCGAGATGCATCCGGGAGACACCTGCCACAAGGCCACCTACACCGCCACCCGCACGGACACGGTGCAGACATACGAGCAACGACGTCAGTCCATTGCCCAGTCTCGGCCCACGGTCACAGGTCTTGGGGTTGCAGTAACGGCTTTCGGGGTCGTGATGAGCTGGCAGACCGTCAAGGCCCGTCGCTGGGATCACTCCTCGGACAGCCCCATCGGGCCGTAGACGACGTCCTCGTCCTGCACGAGGGTGACCTCGTCGACACCGGCATCCTGCAGTTCGGGCCAGGTCTCGGAAAGCCATGCCTCGGCTTCCTCCTGAGATTCGAACTGCTGGCCAGCACCGATCTCGCCGAGGTGTTCAGCTCCCTTGACGGTGACGCGAGACTGTTTGAAAACCCACGAGTAACTCATACCTACAAGACAACCACGCCCGTGCCACGGAAGGGACACGGACGTGGCAACGACGCAGAGTTTGGTCTGGAGATCAGTGTCAGTCGATCTTCTCACCACGCTCGATGCGCGGTTCCGGGTTGCGCCACCGGCGCACGGTCATCGCCCGGTTGTTGAGGTACGCCCACAGACCGCGCAGAGGAGCATTGGGGTAGCGGGCACGGATACCCTTCTTGGCCCCATGCCACAGTCGCCAGGAGTCGACCAGCCACAACAGCATGACCATCAGCATGCCCAAGGACATGGCGTTGATGGCGCCGACCGCGGTGGGGGCGATGAAGAGCATGGCCAACCAAATCACCATGACAGCCAGGAAGATCGGCATGATGAACTCGCTGAACGTCCAGCGCGAGTCGACGTAATCGCGGATGTAACCGCGCTCGGGTCGTCGTTCGGCAGCCTCCATGGCGGCGGCCTGACGCTCTCGCTTGGCCAGACGCTCGCGCTTTCGGGCTTCCTTCTTGCTCAGGGTCGGGTTGAGGCGCTCACGGCGGGCAGCCTCGGCCTTGGCGCGGGTCGGGGTCGGACCCTTCTTCGCGATGTGGCGGGGCTTGGGCTGTGCCGCGGGCGTTGACTGCGCAGCTGCGCGGTGTTCCTTGGCGGCGCCGTTGCCCTTGTTAGCGTGACGCCTCTTCTCGGGCTGCTTCTCCTGTCCGGTGTTCGCCGCATCAGAGGTGGGCCTTGGAGCAGCGGTGGCCGAGGACGGGGAGGACTCGGTGCTGGACACCGGCTCTGCCGTGACGGTCGCGTCCGTCGATTCGGCCTTCTTGCTGTCTCCCTGCTCGTAGGGGCGGAACAGTCCCACGATCCATCCTCATTTTGTGTCGTACTCGTGCCCGCGGTGGCCAGTTCCAGCCGGGGCGCCCCTGTCTGGGCTGAGAAGATTGTACGGGTATTGCTCTGGGTTGTTGTTGCGCGGTCCCGTACTCTGATGGTCAGGCAACCGCAATGCTGACGACTTCCCGGAGTCATCAAGCACCGAAGGGGAAGGATACGACTCCACCTATGGCTGGCATATTTGCACGACTTTCGACGGTTTTCCGTTCCAAGGCGAACAAGGCCCTCGACAAGGTTGAGGACCCGCGCGAAACCCTCGACTACTCCTACCAGCGTCAGCTCGACATGTTGCAAAAGGTGCGCAGGGGCGTTGCCGACGTCGCCACGAGCCGCAAGCGAGTCGAGTTGCAGATGAACCAGCTGCAGGCCGACGTCGACAAGATGCAGAATGCGGCTGCTCGCGCCCTCGAACAGGGCCGCGAGGATCTGGCTCGCGAGGCACTGACCCGCAAGGCCACCCTGCAGGCCCAGCTCAACGACCTGCAGACTCAGCACGCCACCTTGCAGGCTGAGGAGGAGAAGCTCATCCGCGGTTCCCAGCGTCTCCAGGCTCGTGTGGATGCCTTCCGCACGAGGAAGGAGACCGTCAAGGCCACCTACTCGGCGGCTGAGGCTCAGACTCGTATCAATGAGGCCTTCACCGGTCTGAACGAGGAGATGGGCGACATCGGCATGGCGATCACGCGTGCCGAGGACAAGACCATGGAGCTTCAGGCCCGTGCAGGAGCCGTTGACGAACTCATGGCCAGTGGAGCCATCGAGGATCCCACCCGTAGCTATGGCGACGACATCACTCGCGAGCTCGACAACCTTGCCAGTGACCATTCCATCGACGCCGAGCTGTCCGCCCTCAAGGCACAGCTGGATACCGGCCACGACAATTCCACTCCGGAGCTCGAGTCCGGTTCCGGTACGGGGATGAACCCGGAAACCGGATCGCGTGCTGTGCGACGTCAGGAGGGCCAGTCATGATCATTCGTATCGTTGGTGAGGGCCAGTGGCAGGTGCCCGACACCGAGATGAACCATCTCAACCGTATCGATTCCCGCGTCGAGCACGCTATCGAGACCACCTCGCAGAGTGAGCTCACCGAGGCCCTCTCTGAGCTGGTGACGACCGTCCGCACGATAGGTACCCCGATCGCCGACGACAACATTGTCGACTCGGACCTCATCGTCCCCGACGTCTCGGCGACGATCGAGGAGGTCTCGGTCTGGCTCTCCGAAAACCCTGCCGGAGACGGTCTCATCCCCGGCTGACAGAGGTGAAGCATCCCTGTTCCGCTGCGCGCTTAATCGGCACAGTTCGATGTCGACGGTGCGCTGCGGATACAGTTGACGACGCGACGGGACGACATACCCGCCCGATCCACCAGGATCGAACACCCGGGTCATCCCCCGGGACCGTCCATCACACGTTCTTGGAGTCCATATGACCGACACCGTCAACGCCCCCACCACCGATGGAATCGTCCTCACCGATGCCGCTGCGGCCAAGGTGAAGTCCTTGCTCGATCAGGAGGGACGCGACGACCTCGCCTTGCGTCTGGCCGTGCAACCCGGCGGTTGCTCGGGTCTGCGTTACCAGCTCTTCTTCGACGAGCGCCACCTCGACGGTGACGTCGTCAAGACCTACGGCGGGGTCAATGTGGTCACCGACCGAATGAGCGCTCCCTACCTCGCCGGTGCCACGATCGACTTCATGGACACCATCGAGAAGCAGGGTTTCACCATCGACAACCCCAACGCGACCAGCACTTGCGCTTGTGGGGATTCCTTCCACTGAGCCGATTCTGACTACCGGGATCACTTCCCCGACAGACCTTCTGGGGTCATTGAGGCGTTTCGTCCGTCCGACTGGGCGGACGAGGCGCCTCGTTTTCGCTATTGTTCGGTGTGACAGACACAACAGTCACCTGTCCCCGCCGTCGGGTCGGGGCGGGCTTGCAATGTGGAAGGGTGAGCCGTGGGACGCAGACTCAGCTGGCGACACGACCTAGACCGGGACGTGCCCCGAAGTGGCAGCGGTGTTGCCGGGAAGGTCGGTGGTGCCTGTGCGGCGACGGTTGCGGTACTGGCACTGAGCGGCTGCGGCGACACCGGACCTGGGCGTGCAGCTCGTCTCGGTCTCGTTGATCCGGCGTCCGACCGTGCCGCGCACATGGGAAGCATGTGGATCGGTGCATGGGTCGCGGCGCTTGTCATCGGCGTGTTCGTGTGGGGCCTCATCGGATACGCAGCCTTCAAGTTCCGTCGTAAGGACGGAGATCCGGTGATTCCACGGCAGTCGCGGTACCACCTTCCGCTTGAGGTGCTGTACACCATCGTTCCGTTCCTCGTCATCGGCGTGCTGTTCTTCTACACCGTCCGTACTGAGAACAAGGTGCTCGAGAAGGATCCCGAGCCTCAGCACGTCGTCAACGTCGTCGGACAGAAGTGGTCCTGGACGTTCAACTACATGGAACAGAAGAACCCGGATGTCGGCGGTGCCGTCACCCATGAGGTGGGCACCATCGAGAAGATCCCGGATCTTTACCTTCCCGTCAATGAGTCGGTGCGCTTCCACCTCAATTCCGCCGATGTCATCCACTCCTTCTGGGTGCCGGCCTTCTACTTCAAGATGGACGTCATCCCAGGTCATCCCAACCAGTTCGACCTCACCCCGACGAAGATCGGCGTTTACGACGGCAAGTGCGCCGAGTTGTGTGGTACCTACCACGCCAACATGATCTTCAAGGTGCACGTGGTGTCGGTCGAGGACTACAACAAGCACCTCCGGCAGCTCAAGGCTCAGGGCGACACCGGTGAGGTCAAGCCTCCGAACTCCGTCGCCGCCCTCACCACCGCCGAATCGAAGGAGGGGGAGAAGAAGTGACCAGCGCATCTATCGCCCAGCGAACCGCGGTGCGTCCTGCGGTGACACGCGAGGAGCGTCGCAAGACGAGCTTCGGCGCTCTCGTCTGGGATTACATGACGACCACCGACCACAAGAAGATCGGACGGCTGTACTTCGGCACGTCGCTGTTCTTCTTCGCTTTCGGTGGCATCCTCGCCCTGCTCATCCGAGCCGAGCTGGCCTATCCCGGCATGCAGTTCATGCACCAGGAGACCTTCAACCAGCTCTTCACGATGCACGGCACGATCATGCTGTTGATGTTCGCCACCCCGCTGTTCTCCGGGTTCGCGAACTTCTTCATGCCTCTCCAGATCGGTGCCCCCGACGTTGCCTTCCCTCGTATCAACCAGTTCGCGTACTGGCTATACCTCTTCGGCTCGTTGATGGCCTGTGGCGGCTTCATCACCCCCGGCGGCGCTGCCAGCTTCGGTTGGTTCGCCTACGCCCCGCTCTCGGACGCCATCAACTCCCCGGGAGTCGGCGGTGATCTGTGGGTTATGGGCCTGTACCTGCTGGGCCTGTCATCCATCCTGGGTGCCGTCAACTTCGTGACGACGATCATCCTTATGCGTACTCCGGGTATGACGATGTTCCGGATGCCGATCTTCTCCTGGAACATTCTCATCACCTCGATCATGATCCTGGTCGTCTTCCCGGTGCTGTCCGCCGGTCTGCTCGTCCTCGAGGCTGACCGAGCTCTGGGAGCCCACATCTTCGATGCCGCGAATGGCGGACCGATCCTGTGGCAGCACCTCTTCTGGTTCTTCGGACACCCTGAGGTTTACGTCATCGCCCTGCCGTTCTTCGGCATCATCACCGAGGTCCTCCCGGTCTTCAGTCGCAAGCCGGTGTTCGGTTATGTCGGTCTGGTGTTCGCCACCCTGGCCATCGGCGGTCTGTCGGTGTCCGTGTGGGCCCACCACATGTTCGTGACCGGTGCGGTCTCCCTGCCGTTCTTCTCCTTCATGACCTTCACCATCGCCGTTCCTACGGGCGTGAAGTTCTTCAACTGGATCGGCACGATGTGGGGCGGGTCGTTGAGTTTCGACACACCGATGCTCTTCGCCATCGGCTTCCTGACGACCTTCCTCTTCGGTGGTCTGACCGGCGTCATGCTCGCCAGCCCGCCGATGGACTTCAACGTCTCAGACACTTACTTCGTGGTGGCCCACTTCCACTACGTGCTGTTCGGCACCGTGGTGTTCGCGATGTTCGCCGGCTTCTACTACTGGTGGCCGAAGATCACCGGGCACATGCTCAACGAGACCTGGGGCAAGATTCACTTCTGGACCCTCTTCGTCGGATTCCACACCACCTTCCTCGTCCAGCACTGGCTCGGTGTCGAGGGCATGCAGCGTCGTATCGCCGACTATGGCTCCTGGGAGGGCTTCACCCTCCTGAACCAGGTGTCGACCTTCGGTGCCTTCCTGCTGGCCATCTCGATGCTGCCGTTCGCCTGGAACGTCTGGATCACCCGTCATGACCCGAACATCGAGGTCGATGATCCGTGGGGTTGGGGCCGTACCCTCGAGTGGGCCACCTCGTGTCCGCCGCCTGCCCACAACTTCACCAAGATGATTCGCGTTCGTTCCACTTCCCCGGCCTTTGACATCAACCATCCGGAGGCCGCCCTGGCTCCCGAGACCGAGGAAGCTAACCCGCGTGAACTCGTCCACTCCGGCAAGGAGGATGCCTGATGAAACCGGAACGTTGGGTCTTTGGCGGGCTTGGTCTGTTCTACCTCGTCGTCACCCCGATCTACTGGTTCACCGCCCATGAGGTCGCCGGCACCTGGGTGCTGGGGCTGTCGGGGGCCATGGCCCTGATGGTGTTCTTCTACGTCCAGGTCGTCGCCAAGAAGATCAACCCGCGTCCCTCCGATGAGAAGGATGCTGAGGTGATCGACGGAGCTGGACCAGTGGGATTCTTCCCGCCGCAGAGCATCTGGCCCTTCTGGTGTGCTCTTGTCGTGGCAATCATGTGCCTCGGTCCGGTCTTCGGGTGGTGGATCTCGCTGCTCGGTCTGGGCATCGGCATCTGGGCTGCTTCGGGTTGGGCATTCGAGTACTACCGCGGGGACTACCAGCACTGACCGCGTCTCACCGACAATGTGAAGGCCGGGACCGTCATGATGACGGTCCCGGCCTTTTCTGTTTTTTCGTCGGAGGATACTGCTGCGTGGTCCTGGCTCAGATGGCCTCTGCAATGGGCTGAGAACCGTCACGGAAGCGAATGAACCGGCCAACCGTGGTCTCGTCGTCCAGACAAGCCAGAGCCGCCTGAGCGACGGCCTCACGGGACACAGTGGCGTCCTTGTAGTCCTCGCCCTCCTCCAACACATGGATGCCGGTGGCGGGATCGTGGCTGAGGGTCACCGGGCCGAGGATCGTCCATTGAACCGTCGAGCGCATGGTGTGGCGGTCGGCATCGGCCTTTGCGTCGGCATAGGGGAAGAAGTCGTTGTCGGAGGGGACACCGTGGTCGGGGCTTCCGCACCACGAGATGAGCACGAACCGCGGTCCGTGGGGGGAACGCGCAATGGCGTCGACGAGGTGCTTGCAGGCATCGCGATCGACGGCGTAGGTGTCCTCGGGGCTGCCCTTACCACCGGCCCCGGCCGACCACACCACGGCGTCATGGCGGTTGACGAGGCCGTCCCACTGGGAAGGCCGCAAGGAGGTCACATCAGCGACGATGGGATTGCCGCCCCACTTGACGACGTCAGCAGCCTGGTCCTCACGCCGAATGACGGAATCGACGTGGCGTCCCTTCTCGGTGGCGTGCTGAGTGAAGTGCTTGGCCACGTGCCCGTGGCCACCAATGATGAGGATTCGATCTGCTGTCATGTCCCTCACCCTAGAACCGACCGAGGTCGGCAAGGGTGAGTGACGTGGACAGTTCGCCAGCAGCTCAGGTCCAACTGCGCTGCAGAGGACGTCCCTCCTCGTACCCCGAGGGGGACTGCACGCCGATGACGGCCTTCTCGTGGAACTCCTCGAGGTTGGCTGCGCCGGCGTAGGTGCAGGAGGATCGCACTCCGGAGGTGATGAAGTCGACGAGGTCCTCAACTCCAGGACGCTGGGGATCCAGGTACATCTTCGACTGGGAGATCCCTTCCTCGAACAGGGCAGCGCGGGCCCTCTCGAAGGCGCTGCGCTGGCGGGTGCGGTGACGCACTGCCCGGGCCGAGGCCATTCCGAAGGACTCCTTGTACAGGAGGCCATCGTGATCGACGAGCATAGCTCCGGTGGACTCGTGGGTGCCGGCGAACCACGAGCCGATCATGACCGATCCGGCTCCGGCCGCCAGGGCAAGGGCGACGTCACGGGGGTGACGGACGCCTCCATCAGCCCAGATGGCCCCGTCGGCCTCGGCTGCTGCCTCAGCGCACTCCAGAACCGCGGAGAACTGAGGACGCCCGACGCCGGTCTGCATACGGGTGGTGCACATGGCGCCCGGCCCAACACCGACCTTGATGATGTCCGCCCCGGCCTCCAGCAGGTCCAGGGTGCCGCGCCGGGTGACGATGTTGCCAGCCACGATAGGGATACGGCGTCCGGTTTTCTCCTGGAAGGCGGTGCGAACCTCGTCTGCCACGCCAATGGCCCGGATCATGGGGTCCTGGTGGCCGTGAGCGGTGTCCATGACGAGGACGTCGGAACCGGAGTCCAGAGCGCTACGAGCGCGACCGGCGACGTCGCCGTTGATGCCGATGGCAGTGCCGATCATGAGGTGACCGTCGGGATCGACGGCAGGGCGGTAGATCTCGGTGCGCAGCGCGCCACGGGACGTCATGATGCCGACGAGGACGCCGGTCTCGTCGACGGCCACAGCGACCTTCTGGTGACGCTCTGCGAGGGCCTGGAAGACGTCGTCCGGACTGGCGTCAGGGCCGACCAGGGTGAGGTCGGTGGTCATGACCTCATGGCACTGGGCGAAGCGGTCGACGCCCTCCGCCTCGGCAGGGGAGACCAGTCCGACCGGGCGATGGTCCTCGATGACGAGGACGACGCCGTGGGCGCGCTTGTTGAGCAGACTCATGGCCTCGCCGACGGTCGTCGTGGGATTGACGGTGACCGGGGTGTCGAAGCGGGTGTGGGCACCCTTGACCCGACGTATGGACCTCGCGACGAAGTCAGCGGGGATGTCCTGGGGCAGGATGGCGATGCCGCCGCGGCGGGCGATCGTCTCGGCCATCCGTCGTCCGGAGATCGCGGTCATGTTGGCCACGACGAGGGGCAGGGGAGTGCCTAGCCCGTCGGTCGACGTCAGATCGACATTCATCCGAGATCCGACCGAGGAACGGTTCGGGGCCATGAAGACGTCGTTGTACGTCAGGTCGTAGTTCGGCTGCTCGTTGAGAAAACGCACGTCCCTATTCTCCCACGTCGTCATTCTCCAGTCATGTCCTGACGGGTCGCGGCACACTGGTGTCGTGAGCTCGATCATCGATGACGTATTGGCCGCGGTGGAAGCCCTGCCGCCGAGAACGGTGGTGTCCTACTCCGACCTTGCCGAGCTCGTCGGAACCTCCCCACGACGGGTCGGCACGATCATGGCCGGTCACGGTCATGAGGTGGAATGGTGGCGAGTCACCAATGTGCGTGGGACCTTGCCCGATCACCTCATGGAAGAGGCTCGCCGTCACTGGGACGACGAAGGGTTGGGTGGAGGAGTCGATATGCTGCGCGCCCATGCCCCCGATCCGCAGGAGTGGGAGCTCAACTGGCAGAGATTGCGCATCCAGGCATGACGAAGACCCCTCGGTCGAGGGGCCTTCGTACAGGTTCAGAAGGGATCAGTTGGTGATCTCGGCATTGCCCGCGGAGTGACCGGAACCGATCTCGGTGTGGTGGCGAGCGGCCTCCAACTCCTCACGGGTGACCTTGGGAACGTTGTCACCGAGGAACCACTTCATCCAGCGAGCGCGCTTCTTACTGACGCGACGGCCACGGTCGTCAATGGAACCAGCGGTGAGGACTGGGTAGGTCTTCTGCTGGGTAAGGGTCCAGGCCTCCTCCTCGCTCACCGGCACGTGAGCCTCGTGGAAGGCGCCCTCGGGCTCGCGGATGATCTCACCCGAGGGCGACCCGTGCAGCAGGCGCTGACGGTCAGCACGCTGCAGGGACACGCAGATCCGCTTGGTGATCTGGTAGGTGATGATCGGGACGATGAAGATCGCACCACGCATGAAGTACGTGATCGAGTTCAGCGACAGGTGGAAGTGGGTGGCGATGATGTCGTTAGCACCCGACAACCAGAACATGGCGTAGCAGCTCATGGCAGCGACACCGAGGGCGGTACGCGTCGGGACGTTGCGCGGACGGTCGAGCAGGTGATGCTCCGACTCGTCACCGGTGATCCACTTCTCGACGAAGGGCCATGTCACCAAGAGGGTGAACAACACACCCATGAGGCACACACCGGGCAGGAAGATGTTCCAGCTCCAAGTGGTGTGACCGATGTGCCACTCCCAGTTCGGTGTGATACGGACAGCACCCTCGAGCCAACCCATGTACCAGTCAGGCTGGGATCCAGCGGTGACCTCGCCCGGGTTGTAGGGGCCGAACTTCCAGACCGGGTTGATCTGCATGAAGGTGCCCATGAGGGTCAGGACGCCGAAGACCACGAAGAAGAAGCCACCGGCCTTGGCGGCATACACCGGGAACAGCGGGTAGCCCACGACGTTCTTCTCCGTCCGTCCGGGGCCCGGGTACTGGGTGTGCTTGTGGTACACGACCAGGGCGAGGTGCGCGGCCACCAGGCCCAGCAGCAGGGCCGGGATCAACAGGATGTGCACCATGTAGAGACGGGGCACGATCGCGGTGCCGGGGAACTCGCCGTTGAAGACGAAGAACTCAACCCACGTGCCCACCAGCGGGATGGCACGCATCAGACCGTCGGCGAAGCGGAGACCGGTGCCCGAGAGCAGGTCGTCAGGCAGCGAGTATCCGGCGAAGCCCTCAACCATGGCCAGCATGAAGAGCCCCAGGCCGATCAGCCAGTTGATCTCACGAGGCTTGCGGAAGGCACCCGTGAAGAAGATGCGCAGCATGTGGACGGTGGCTGCTGCCACGAAGAGGATGGCTGCCCAGTGGTGGATCTGGCGGACCAGTAGGCCACCACGCACCTCGAAGGAGAGGTCCAGGGTGGAGGCGAACGCCTCCGACATGGGCGTTCCCTTGAGCAACTGGTACGGACCGTTGTAGTCGACCTCGGCCATCGACGGCTTGAACCAGATGGTGAGGAAGACACCCGTGAGCAGTAGGACGACGAAGGAGTAGAGAGCAATCTCGCCCAGCAGGAAGGACCAGTGGTCAGGGAAGACCTTGCGCAGGTTCTCCTTGCCCATTTTGGCAAGACCCAAACGGTCGTCGTGCCAGTTGACGATCCGCATCCCGCGGCCCGAGGGCTTGTCGTCAGCCGTCGCAGTGCGCAGGGTGGGTGATTCCTCGGCGATGCCAGTTGGCCGGGCCATCAGTTGTCACCCTTCTTGTAGTCGTGACGAGAATCTCGTTCGAAGTAGGACGGGCCCACCGGAACGGTGAAGTCGCTGCGAGCGACCAGGTAACCCTTGTCGTCGACGGTGATGGGCAGCTGCGGCAGCGAGCGTCCGGCAGGACCGAAGACGACGACACCGGAGTCACCGAGATCGAAGGTCGACTGGTGGCAGGGGCACAGCAGATGGTGGGTCTGCTGCTCCCACAGGTTGACGGGGCAACCGACGTGGGTGCAGATCTTGGAATAGGACAGGATGCCGCCGACCTGCCAGTCCTTGCGGGACTCGGGGATCTTGATGGAATCAGGATCCATCCTGACGATGAGGATGGCGGCTTTGGCCTTCTGACGCTGGAACTCAGCGCCCTCGAGATCCTTGAGGTTCTCGGGCTCCGCGTTGACCAGCTGGCCGATCTCGAGGTCGGAGGCCTTGATCGGCTGGAAGGTGATGTCGTTGACGAGTCGGACGCCCTCGGCCCAGATGGTGCGCTCGATGGTGGCGCGACGCATTCCGGGGCCGGGCTTCGGGCCGAGGTCAGCAAGGGTGACGATGGCCGGGACAGCCATGATGCCGATGGCACCACCAAGGGCGCTGCCGATGAGCTTGCGTCGGGAGAGCCCGGACTGCTCGGCGCCGATGCGCCACTGCTTGGCGAACTCCTCGCGATCAGCGGTATCGGAATTGACCGGGTGCCGCTCCTGAACGATCTCCTCGTCGCCCATGACCTGCTTGGCCCAGTGGATGCAGGCGATGCCGATGAACAGCACCGCGAGGCCGGCACACAGACCCAGCGCGAAGGTCGAGGCGTTCATGTGGAGCGGCCCGATCTCGATGGTGGAGTCGCGGGGGATCGCGAAGTAGAAGACGACGAAGGCGATGGCGAGAACGGGGACCAGTCCCAGCAGGGTGATCACCTGGAGGTAGGCCCGGTTTCCGGCCTTCGGATTGGCGTCGGTGTACCGCTCGACGTGGGGCTCGACGCCCGGGTTCTCGACCGGCAGGTCGTTGCGTTCGGTGTACTTGTCGCTCACTTCGCGCGAGCCCCCTTCCGTGCCAGCCATCCGGCGACCAGGACGAGGCCGCCAATGCCGATGATCCAACCGAACAAGCCCTCAGTGACCGGGCCGATGCCGCCGAGGGCGAATCCGCCGTTGTTGGGCTCAGAATGTGCGGTCTGGAGGTAGCCAATGATCTCTCGGGCGTCCTGGTCGGTGATGACCGACTTGGAGAACACCGGCATCTGCTGCGGGCCGGTGCGCATGGCCTCGTAGATGTGCTTGTCGGACGTCTTCATAAGGGAAGGCGCGTAGGCACCTTCCGGGAGCGCTCCACCGCGTCCCTCGATGTTGTGGCAGGCTGAGCAGTTGGTCTTGAACAGCTCAGCGCCCCGAGCCAGTTCCCCAGCACTCAATCCCGAGGTGTTGAGGGTCTGGGAGGAGGGGACCTTCGGGCCGGGGGTCAGAGAGGCGACGTAGGCGCCGACCGAAGCGATTTCCTTATCGGTGAACTTCGTGCTCTTGGAAGGGGCCTGAGCCTCGGGACGAGCCATCGGCATGCGGCCGGTGCCCATCTGGAAGTCGACGGCAGCCGCGCCGACACCGGCCAAGGACGGACCCTGGGTGGTTCCCTCGCCGTTGAGGCCATGACAGGAGGAGCAGTTCTGCTGGAAGATCTCCTTGCCCTGGGCCGTCTGGGTCGACGCATTGGCGTCAGCCTGCCCAGAAGCCGCGGGGCTCACGAAGGCGTACACACACCCCACCAGCACCAAGGCCAGGAGCAGCAGCACGGGTTTGGCTGCCCGGCTGTGCCGTTTCGTGGAGAGGAATCTCATCACCACAGTCACCTTTCTCGGGTTGGGGGGTCAGCGCACGATGTAGATCACCGAGAACAGGATGATCCACACGACGTCAACGAAGTGCCAGTAGTAGGAAACGACCATTGCCGTGACCGCCTGCTCGTGGGTGAACCGACGAGCCATGTAGGTGCGGGCAAGGGTGAACAGGAACAGGACCAGGCCGCCGGTCACGTGCAGGCCGTGGAAGCCGGTTGCCAGGAAGAAGGCCGAGAAGTAGACGCTCGAGGAGATGGTGTGACCCTCGCCGATGAGGGTGATGTACTCCGCGACCTGTCCAGCGATGAACACCGCGCCCATGATGAAGGTCAGGGTGTACCACTCGCGCATGCCCCAGGAGGTGATGGCGCCGAGGCCCTTGGTCCGCTTGACCTGGCCATGCTCCGCGGCGTGAACACCCATCTGACAGGTCACCGACGACAGCACCAGGATGAGGGTGTTGATGGCGGCGGCACCGACGGCCAGGTGACCGGATTCGGTCTGCCAGAGGGTCTGCTGCCCAGCCGTTGCCAAGTCGCTCGTCGTCTGGCGAATCATGAAGTAGGCCGCGAAGAGAGCGGCGAAGAACATGAGCTCGCTCGCCAGCCACACCCAGACACCCATGGGTAGGGCATTGGGACGACCCGCCGGCGCGTTGAGCCGCGTCGGCGCGATCGGATGGATGGCGCCCGTCGGTCGTTGTGAAGTCTGCGCTGAAGTGGCCACGGCCTCATTATGGCCGGAAATGTGTCATTGGTCATGTCGTTTCGCCGTTCCAGTTCGATCCGAGGTTGATTCTCTGGGGCCAGATGGCAAAATGCAGCGCTTTGTCCGAAGGTGTGATACCGGTCGTCTCAGTAGTCAGAATGGTCTCAGACCCAATGAGGCGCCGTAGGCTGTAGCATCACTCGTGTTGCATCCGGCCTGCTGGTGGCCGGCAGCTCAGTCAGTCCCACACAGTCGAGGGAAAGGGCCGCTCATGGGTGACAAGCACGGGGAGCCGTCGGGGGCTCTCAAGATTCTCGTTTACTCCGATGATCGCACTGTTCGTGAGCAGATGAAGGTCGCGTTGAGCGGGACGATCGCCTCGGACCTTCCGCGTGCCGAGGTCATTGAGACAGCTACCCAGGCCTCGGTCGTCGATGCCGTGAGCAGCGGTCACTATGACGTTCTGGTTGCTGACGGCGAATCGACTCCGTACGGCGGGATGGGGGTGTGCCATCAGCTCAAGGATGAGGTTGAGGATTGCCCCCCGGTCGTCCTCCTGGTGGCTCGCATCGCCGATGCGTGGTTGGCGTCCTGGTCCCGTGCTGACGCCGTCGCCACCCATCCTGTCGATCCGGTGGCCCTGCCCCAGACGGTGGCGTCAGTGGTTCGTGTTTCCCGTGGCGAGACTGCGAAGCCTGCCGCACAGACCATCTGACTCGAAGGAGTTTCATGTCCGAGGATCGCATCGACGAGTTCACCTGGGCTGACCTGCTGACCGATCTCGTTGCGAGGCGCGACATGGATCGTGGCACCGCTGCCGCGGCGATGGAGAGGGTCCTATCCGGAGAACTGACTCCAGTACAGGTTGCGGGCTTCGCAGTGGCACTGCGGGCCAAGGGTGAAACCGCCGATGAGATCGCAGGCATGGCGGAGGGGATGATTTCCCAGGCCACACCGGTGGAATTGGATCGCGATGCCGTTGACATCGTCGGTACCGGTGGCGACCGCGCCAATACTGTCAACATCTCGACGATGGCGGCCCTCGTTGCCGCTGGCGCCGGGGTCAAGGTCGTCAAGCACGGCAATCGCGCCGCCAGCTCTGCCTGCGGAACGGCAGACTGCTTGGAGGCTCTCGGCGTTGGAGTCGACATTGATCCGGAGCGCCAGGCGGATGTTCTTGACGAGGTGGGCCTGGCCTTCCTCTTCGCCCCGCGCTACCACGCTTCCTTGCGTCACGCCGCTCCGGCCCGCAAGGAGCTCGGCATCCAGACCACCTTCAACCTCCTCGGCCCGCTGACGAACCCGGCCCGCCCGCATGCTGCGGCGATCGGTATCGCAGATGGTGCCATGGCTCCGCTGGTCGCCGACGCCTTGGCGGCGCGAGGTACTCGCGGACTGGTCTTCCATGGCGAGGATGGTCTCGATGAGCTGACGACCACGACGACGTCGCAGGTCTGGGTTATCTCCGACGGCAAGGTTGTCGAGACCGAGATTGATCCGGCCGCCTTGGGCTTGACTCCGGCTGCTCCGGCTGACCTGGTGGGTGGGGATCCGCAGTTCAACGCTGGAGTCGTTCGCAAGGTCTTGGCGGGGGAGCACGGCCCGGTGCGCGACATCGTCTTGCTGAACGCGGCGGCAGCCTTGCTGGCCCATGACGGGCCGACGATCGACGAGGAGCTCGTCCCGCAGCTGGCTCAGGAGCTGGAACGTGCTGTCCAGTCCATTGATTCCGGGGCTGCCAGTGGTCGCCTCGATCGCTGGATCGCTGTTACCTCAGACTGATTGCAAGCGCTACCCACGGCCCGGCCCACAAGGCCGGGCCGTATGCAAATGCTGATCCCCATGGTGAGGGTCGGCATCGGCGGATGAGTGTCGTCACGATCGCCATTACCGCTCCCAGCACGGTTGAGGCAAGCAAAGTCGTCATGCCAGCCTGGAAGACGTCTGGGTGAGGGGCAAGGGCGCCCGTGGTCGCACCGAGAAACCCCGTCCCGGCTGACAGCCTGACGTCCCCATACCCAAGGGAGGAGCTCAGCCGCCACATCAGCCAGAAGAAACCTGTTGATACTGCTGCCACGGCAACGCATCCGGCCAGGGCTGGTAAGTGCGGTGGTCCCGTGATAGCCATACCTGCGACGAGTGCGACTGCTGATTCGGCGACACATCGACGCCACAACTTCACCGGCAGGAAAGTGGTTGCTTGATCGACGGCTGCCAGGGTCGCGACCGATCCGGACCAGACCCACCAGGGTCCCCAACTCCACCGTGGAGCAAGGGTTGAGGAAAATCCACATACCGCGGCTGTTGCGATGACGATAAGGGTCCGGGCCGGTGTGGCCAGGGAGTCATATCGCGGTTTGATGGCCAGGATCTCGTCACCCACCACCTCGACAGTTGGTTCTGCCAGCCGGGGGACGGTGATGAGAAGATGCCACAGCGCGAGCCCGCAGGAGATTGCAATCCCGATGACGGCCCACATGAGGATGGCTCACAAGGATGTGATGGGCTCGGGGGTGGCGATCAGGCCACGGGCCTCGCATGCCGCTCGACCCCGAAGTCGCGTCATCTCGGTGCACATGTCTTCCTCTCCGTCGAGGAGGGCCTGAGCCTGGGGGATCGTCACGTCGAGCATGGCGGCGATGTCCTCGACGTCACAACCAGTTTTCCGAAGGGCGAGAGCCCTGGTCCGGGTACTTCCGGCTGGTACGACCCTTTCGCGTGCTGCCTCGACATCATCGACACTGACCGTGAGGATACGCATGGCATCGATGACGCGAATCCGTTGCAGGGGCCGGTCACCCTGCCCGGCGAGCCGTCGGACGGTCTGGCTGGGGACGTGCGCGAGGAGGGCGATGACTCGCCATGGGATGCGACATTCATGAACGAGGGAACGGACGTGAAGGGAGAAATAGCGGGCGTCGACCCATGCTGTCGACGCTGCCGAGGACTGTAGATCGGGTCCAATCATGTGACAGGCCTTTCTGTCGTGGTGTGCCCCGAGGGACGTTGAACACTCATCTAATGGGCATAAGTGCCACCACAGAAGCCCAATGTGACATCAAAACTATGTTGTTACATGACTGTTACATTGCGGGCCATGCAACGACACTGGATTACACAAATGGGAATCGGGTACGTGAGTGGAGCCGTTTCACCTCCGCGAAACGTTCGATACACACGACGACGGGGCCCGTCGAGTGACGAGCCCCGTCGAAATCGTGGAATGAGAACTCAGCGCTGGGCCTTGGTAAACCCGGCAGCCTGGGCGGCCTCCTCAGTGGCGAACCACACGTCGGCGATGGTGCGGTCGTAACCGCCCGAACCGGGGACATGGTACTTCATCGAGCGGTCATTGCCCTTGATGACGTAGCCTTCCGGCGGGTTCTCACCGACGTACGAGGTGGCCTTAGGCTCCTCGTCCTTCTTGCTCTCCTCGGGAGCCTTGGTGGCGCCGTCCTTGGTGGTCGTCTCAGAGCGAGCGCCCTCGTCGACGAAGATGGTGGTCTCAGCGGTCGTCTCGGGAGCAGCGGCTGCGGGACCACCCTCGTCAGCCATGGCGGCGACGGGGTCGGCCGGAACTGACTTGTCCTTCTTCTTCGGCTCGGGCTTGGCAACCGGCTTGGAACCGTGGCTGGCCTCAGCCTTCTCGGCAGACTTGTCCTGAGACTTCTCCTCGGCCTTGGTGGCCGGCTTCGGAGCGGGCTTGTCAGCCATCTCCTCCTTGTCTCCTGGAGTCCAGGAGTAGGTGACCTTGGGCTCATGGGCAGTCCAGCCATCGTCGGAGGAGCTCATGAAGCGCCGGCTGGCGACGACGGCAGCAGCTGAGATTCCGCCGAGAATGGCGAGGGTGCCGAGCACCTTGCCGAACTTGCCGCGGCGCTTGGCCTTCTTGACCGACTTCGTCTCGATGCCAGCCTTGGCGGCCAGCTCAGTCGACTCGCCCTTGAGGGCGGAGACGGCGGCCTGTCCGCGACGGGTGGCCTCCTCGACGGCGGGCAGGGCAGTGACCTTCTCGGCACGCTCCTCGAGTCCGGGAAGGATGTCCTTCTGGAAGGTGTCATAAGCCTGGTGGAGAGTCGGGACAACCTTCTCCTGGGCGTACTCCTTCGAGACGTCAAGGGCCTTCTTGCCAGCCTCGACGGCCTGGTCGGAAATGGGTCCGAGCTTCTCCGAGATGGGGCCAATCTTGTCCGAGAGCTGGTCGGTCAGCGGCCCGAGCTTGTCATTGACCTGCGAGGCCAGCGGAGCAGCCTTGTCCTGGGCGGCTGTGAGGTATGCGGCGGCGATCTCCAGCGCCTGTGCACGCTGCTCCTTGAGCGTGCTGGGGCTGCTTGCGGCGGCGGTCTTGCGGGAAGCCTTCTTCTTGCAGGACACGGTTCCTCCAATTCGTATGGGATAAAGCTCGTGATCGAGCACTCCCCACGGTATCCATCAAATGGCCCTCAGACCAGGGAACCGCAGTTCCTGATGTTCACCGGAGAGTCAATTCCGGTCAGTCCAGTGTGAGACTCAGTAGTCTGGGATCGACCACATCGTTTCTCATAGGAAGGCAGGCAGGTGGCCTCTACCGCGACTCTGCACACCAACCACGGCGACATCGTCCTCAATCTCTTTGCCGATCAGGCTCCCAAGACCGTCGAGAATTTCGTCGGCCTGGCTGGCGGCACCAAGGAGTACGTCGACCCGCACACTGGTCAGCCGACCACTGGCAAGTTCTACGACGGCTTGACCTTCCACCGTGTCATCGACGGGTTCATGATCCAGGGCGGTTGCCCCCTCGGTACCGGAACTGGCGGCCCCGGCTACCAGTTCGCTGACGAGTTCCACCCCGAGCTCGTCTTCTCCAAGCCCTACTTGCTGGCCATGGCCAATGCAGGGCCGGGCACCAACGGTTCCCAGTTTTTCATCACCGTCGCCCCGACCCCGCACCTGAACCGTCGTCACACCATCTTCGGTGAGGTTGCGAACGAGGAGTCCCGCAAGGTCGTTGACGAGATCGCTCAGGTTCGTACTGGCCGTATGGATCGTCCGGTCGAGCCGGTCGTCATCGAGAGCGTCGAGCTGTCCTGACGCCTAGTGCCCTGGTCCCCGCGGGCTTGTTCGCGAGAACCAGGGTGCCTGCCCCGAGGTGGCCGCACCTCGGGGCATTTCCACCACTGTCGCCTTTCCCCGTCATCGACGGCTTTGGACCGGAGGAGATTCATGCCTGACCGATGGAGTGAGCACCCCGTCCGCCCCGCCCCGGCACTGTGTCCGGCGTCGCTGGCCCTGGCCGTCGTGACCGTGCTGGTGGCTATTGCGGCACAATTCACCCCCTTGTCGTCGATGTTGGCCTCTGGAGCCGTGAAGGCCTATGACTTCCAGATCTGGCGGCCGCTGGTCTTCTCCTTGACGACGTCGTCCATCTTCGGTGCCGTCCTGAGCGGTTTGGTCCTGGTGCTCATCGGCCATCAGATCGAGCCGATGACCGGTTCGGTGCAGTTCGCCTTCCTGTACCTGCTGTGTGGGGTTGGTGGATCGACGGCGATCAGCCTTGCGGGGGCGCCGTACTGCTTCGAAGGATCCCTGTGTGGCTTGTTTGGCTTGATGGCGGCATCGGCGGTCGTCAAGTACGTCCAGAAACAGGACGTTCGCGCGGACGTTGTGTTGCTGACGATGTTCATCATCTGGGCCATCGTGATTGGGTCGTACACCTGGATCGCCGATATCGGCGCAGTTGTCGTTGGAGCGGTGTCTGGCTGGGCATGGCTGCAGACCCGGTGGTCCTCACACCGTCGCCAGCTCGGGGCGGGATTGGCAATCCTCGCGGTCTGTCTCGCCGCCCTCGTCGTCACCTGGGTGGTGTGAGGCGGCTACTCGCACGGCGAGTTCTTCCGTGGCCATCCAACAGTGGGCTGGCCATGACCATTCCCCGGTGATGTCAACGAGCCGGACCCCAGGCTCTTCAAACCACGATGCAACCAACTCGGCTTCCTCGACGGTGCATGCCGGTAGACCTGCTGGGGGAGGGGCGACGCTCTCCGCCGTTGCGCAAATCGCATCGATGGTGGGCATGGGGTCGGCTCCTGTGCGGCATCGTCCTGCTCCAACCAGTCGGCCATGTCGGACGACGTGAATCTCCCAGAAAGCGGCTTCCCGCCGGGCCGCCACAATCTGGGGACAGGACGCCAAGGACGCCAACCGGGCACGTCGTCGGGTGGCCCTCAGTACTTCTCGGGCGTCCTCGGTGTATTCCGCGGCCTCCTCGAAGCGCTCGGCGTCGGACAGGTGGGCGATTCGTTCCGCAAGCCGATCTGTGAGATCACGGACGTCCGAGGTCATGGCCGTGCGAGTGCGGTCGACGATTGCTGAGTAGTCCGTGGCAGGATTCAGGCAAGGGGCTGAGCACCGTCCCATCTCCGCCAACGGGCACCCGTCAGGATGACGTGACAGTGATCCGCTGCACTGTCGAAGGCCAAACGCTTCAGCGAGGACGATGGCGGCGCGAGTTGCCGCTCGACGACTCGTGAATGGTCCCCACGGCGGCTGTGAGTCGCGATGGGCCTGTTGCACCACAGAGGGGCGGGGATGAGCTTCGTCAGTGAGGGTGACCCACCACACCGACCCTTGGCGACGCGAACGACGGTTGTACCGCGGCTGGTGGGCGTCAATGAGACGTAGCTCTCGCACTCCCGCCTCAAGACGAGTCGAGCATTCTCGGGCTTGCACCCCTGTTGCGACCCGGACCATCTCGTCCATCCGGCGCCGCGTCTCGGAGGCTGTGAAGTACTGCGACACCCGTCGTCGAATATTGACCGACGTGCCCACGTAAAGCACCTCGGGCGGGGAGGGTGCTGGTTTGTCGAGGCAGAACCAGTACACGCCAGGTCCTTCCGGGAGGCCCTTGGCCCACACCCGGCGGCGTCGCCGAACTCGGGGGACCCGGTGAGTCATCTCCAGCAGGTCTTCTAAGGTGGTGACGCCGAGGTTTCCCACTCGTTCGATGAGACCGTGCAGGACGTCGACAGTCGCACGAGCATCAGCCAGTGCGCGATGAGACGGCGTCGTCGTGGTCCGAAACAACTGGGACAGGGTGCCCAACTTGTAGTTGCGAATCTCGTCACGGGGGAGCACGGAGCGAGCCAGCGCGAGGGTGTCCACGACAGCAGGGTTTTCCCACGAGTAGTCGTGCTCGGCATAGGCCCGCTTGAGGAAGCTGACGTCGAAGCGGGCGTTGTGGGCCACCAGCACCGTACCCCGACTGAACTCTGACCAACTTGGCAGGACGGCGTCCAGTGGTGGTGCAGGCCGGACCATGGCGTCCGTGATACCGGTGAGGACCTGGACGGAAGCCGGAATTGGTCCGGACGGGCGGACGAGGGTCTGGAACTCACCCTCGACGTGACCTCCGCACACCTTGATCGCCCCGATCTCGGTGATCTGGGCATTGTCGCCAGTGCCGGTGGTCTCGAGGTCGACGACGCAGAAGGTGACGTCGGGTAGAGGAGTGCCCAGATCGTCGAAGGAGGGCTGGAGAGGTGCGGTCATGATCGGGACGGTAGACACTCCCTGTGACAGGATGTGTTGCACATGGGCGAGACCGATGGAGAACAGCCGTGTCAGAGCCGTGGCGCGCCCGGATATCGGCGATGGACGCGCACTGGTGTGAGCGTTTTCCCCGAGGAGTTGCCCAGCCCCTGAGGACCACATAAGATTCTCTCAGTCGGCAGGGATGGTCCGGGCTCGACGGCCAAATCACAGTTGGACGGATGATTCGGTCCCACCGCGTCATGATGCGGTCGGACTGGTCAGGTGATGGTGAAGGGTAGACAGTGGAGCGCAGATTTGGAGCTTCTCAGATGAGTGGTGGCACCTCTCGACGTGGACGGGGCGTCGCAGTAGCTGCGATGACGGGAGCGATCATCCTCGGCACGGTGGGATCGGTTGAGCTTGGGGCTCAGGCTGCTCCTGACCCCATCGATCAGGCGAAGGTCCGCCTGGCTCAGCTCGACGAGCAGACCGCCAAGGTGCAGGAGGACTACACCAAGGCCCAGGCTGCTCTCGACAAGACTCAGAAGGATCTCAATCGTTCGCAGAAGGACCTCGGTGCGCAGTCTGCCAAGGTGGCGACTATGCGCAAGGCCCTCGGTCGTGTTGCTCTGAGCGACTACCAGAGCGGCCGCGGTGTCTCGACGACCACCCAGCTCGTGACCAGTAGTGACTCCGGCCAGTTCCTGTCCAAGCTGGCAACCGTCCAGAACGTCACCGATCGCACCACTGAACAGTTCCAGGACTTTCAGGCTCAGCAGGCCCGGTTGGCTTCCCTGGAGTCGCAGGCCCAGACTGACCGAGCCACCATCAAGGCTCAGCGTGACCAGCAGGCCAAGCTGCTGGCTGACGCCAAGAAGAAGGAGCAGGAGGCCAAGGAGGTCGTCGAGCGCCTCTCCGCACAGCAGCGTGCCGAGCTCGAGCGTCGCCAGGCTGCGGACGCGGCTGCTTCGACCGCCAACGTCGTGTCCCGGACTGCGGGACGTTCTGCTGCCTCGTCAGCTCGGCAGACCGCTCAGAACGCGAAGGGTGATCAGGTCTCGATCCCTGCTCCTTCGGAAAGTGTCTCTTCCCGTGCTCAGGCCGCTCTCAGTTTCGCGATGGCCCAGCTCGGCAAGCCTTACATCTGGGGCGGAACTGGACCGTCCGGGTATGACTGCTCCGGTCTCATGATGGTCGCGTGGGGCAAGGCTGGCGTCGGTCTTCCGCGAACCGCAGCCGCTCAGTACGCGGCAGGTCGCCCAGTGGCGACGTCCGACTTGCAACCGGGTGACCTCGTCTTCTTCTACCCGGGCATCACCCACGTCGGCATGTACATTGGTGGCGGCAAGTTCGTTCACGCATCCAGCCCGCGAACCGGCATCAAGATCTCCGTCCTGGCGGGACAGACCTCGTACCAGGGTGCGCGCCGCTTCGGCTGACCTTCCTTGCTTAGCGTCGGTATAGACATCGGCGGCACGAAAGTTGCCGCTGGTGTCGTGGATGAAAATGGCCAGATCGTTCGGCGTATCCAGTGCCCGACTCCTTCTCGTAGTCCGGAGGCCGTCGAGGACGCGATCGTCGAATCAGTTCGCGAGTTGTCTTACGACCTCCCGATTTGCGCGGTCGGTATCGGGGCTGCGGGGTGGATAGACACCGAGCAGGCGCTCGTGCGATTTTCCCCGCACCTGGCATGGCGTAACGAGCCGCTGCGGGATCGTCTTTCCGAGCGCATCACCGTCCCCGTTCTCGTCGACAATGACGCCAACGCAGCCGCCTGGGCCGAGTTCCGGTTCGGAGCTGGCAAGGGATCGCGTGTCATGGTGTGTCTCACCCTGGGAACCGGCATCGGTGGGGCGCTGGTCATCAATGGGCGGATGTTCCGTGGTCGTTATGGCATGGCCGGTGAATTCGGCCATATGACGGTTGTTCCAGACGGTCACTGGTGCCCGTGCGGCAACCGTGGCTGCTGGGAGCAGTACGCGTCCGGAAACTCTCTCGTGAGGGATGCTCGCGCCCTCCTGGCGGAAGGAGCTCCCGGGGTCCAGGATCTGTTGTCCTATGTCACCGATCGTGATCCTGATAACCTCGTCGGCCCTGATGTCACCCGCGCGGCCGTGGACGGCGACCGGTTGGCCATCGAACTCATTGCAGACATCGGTATCTGGCTGGGCCGTGGCATGGCCAACCTTGCCGCCGCCCTCGACCCTGATCTCTTCGTCGTTGGCGGGGGCGTCAGTACTGCCGGGGACCTGCTGCTCGAGCCCGCCCGCACGGTGTATGCCCGCACCCTCACCGGTCGAGGTTTCCGGCCCATGGCTGACATCCAGAAGGCTCATTTCGGCAACGACGCAGGGTTGATCGGTGCTGCCGATCTCGCCCGTCACTCCATCAATGAGCCTCCGGGCCTGGCGCGCGGTTTCTGGCCGCGCCGACGTACTGCCGTCCGCAAACCACGTCGCACACTGCGTCAAAGTCTCACTGAGACCCTTACCGGGCCCGTCGTCCGGGACAGATGAGCGGCTACAGCCGAGAATGATTGCCCCACGGGCCGGCGTCGTCGCGTTCCCGCCGGGTGATGGCCTGCCAGATGAGCAGAATCGCTCCGGCTCCTCCTGACGTCATCGCCAGAATGAGCGCTGTTCCGGGGATGTTGATCCCTCCCATCGACAGCAACACCGTGACGATGCAGATCGCCACCAGGATGAGTCCGACCTTTGTGACCGGGCTCGTCGGAGATGGTGATCCGACGGGTGATGGCTCATCAATCTCGTCGGGATCGGGTGCCGGCTCGAGGGGAATGGGAGCCGGGGCACGCCGTGCCGGTCGGTCATGGGGAGGAGGGCGACCCGGGGCGGTGACAACCTCTCCGAATTCGCGACCAATGAGCTCCTCGAATGCGGCATCGACATCGTTGTCGTCGCTGTCCATCATCCCTCCGCCCGTCAGGGAACTCGAGGTGCCGCTAGGCTTGGTCGC
>OKOR01000007.1_pt1 | contig 132626 bp, 132 predicted proteins | sample 1614771 | NCBI WGS metagenome assembly OKOR01 (sample SAMN04436970, study PRJEB24849) | human gut metagenome | biome: human gut; feature: NICU; material: stool | host: Homo sapiens | place: USA: Saint Louis, MO | collected 2010-03-22
TCTGTTTGAGCTTGTGTAGTTGCAGCTTGCTCAGAAGAGGTATTTCCAGCATCAGAGGATTTGTTACCTTGTCCTCCGACAATTGCGCCAATAGCAACTATGGCTACTACGACAATGACAATAAACTTAAGCTTGCCACTCTTTTTCTTCTCATCGGCCATGATTTTCCTCCTACGAGTTGATGAATGCCATTGCTAACTACGTTAAAAAATACGGGGGGGGGGTATTCAAGGAAAAAAAATAAAAATCGGCCAACGGATTATTAAATACAGCTAAAAAATGTGAACAAACAAAAATGCAGCCAGTACAAAAGACATTGTACTGGCTGCACTAGATTTGTTGGAGACAAGTTCGGATTGAATGTCCCTAAGATAGGACGGCTGAGACGACTTACCTAATCAGATCGAGCATCTCGTCAATATTTTTACGACCAAATTCAACCTTCTCGCCATCGTTAATGATGATGCACGGCACGCTCATAACGTTGTAGCGATCTTTGAGCGCGGGGAAGTGACCCGCATCATATACGTGCGCTGTGACGTTAGAATTAAGCGATGCAATGCGCTGAGCTGCACTTACGGTGTCGGGGCACATCGTACAGGTGAGCGAGGTGAGCACCTGGATCTTTGTGGGGGTCGCCAGCTCCTGAATAGCCGCGCGTGTAGCCTCGGGCAGAGCCTGGCCTGGCCCACTCACGTTATAGATTCCCAGTACAAACGGGGTAAACTCGTGTCCGCCTGGCACACCATGGAAGGCAAGTCCAGAGTCTGCACCTTCAGCCGTGCACACGTGAACGCAGGGCGCGTCAGTGTTGTTTGTATCGCCGGTAGTGCCGGTAGCGCCATCAGCACCGTCCTGACCTGCTGTGCTTTGGACGGTCGTGCGCTCTACGCGAATCTTATCGCTTAGCGACGCCAGCTCAGAGCAGTAGGCGTCGAGCTCTGCAGAAATGGGTCGGTCGTCCAGCTCTAGCTTGAGCGTTACGGGTTTCTCCATACGGGCAAATACCGCATTGAGCTGGGCTACCATGTCTGCCGAGAAAAGCGTGGAGCTTGTGTCATGTGCGTCAGTCGTAGCAGAGTCTGTATCTGCACCGGGTTTCTCGGTAGCTGCTTGTTGCGACTGATTGGTGTTTTGGGTAGGACGCTGGGGTACAATGCCTGTCTTGTGCTGCATAGCTGCCAAGTGGTGTTCCATTTGGGTGGCGGCACCTGCGGCTTCGCCCACAGCGGTTGTTACCTGACGCAGATCCTTTACGCATACATCGCCCGCAGCATAAATGCCTGGTGCAGAGGTTTGGCACTGCTTGTTGGTAATGATGTTGCCGCGAGGATCAAGCTCAACAATATCCTTAATAAGGCCCGTTGCGGGAGTGTATCCTGCTAGAACAAACACACCAAAGGCATCACCTTCGGGTGCCTGGTAGTGGGTGAGCTCACCTGTTTTCATGTTGCGATAGGTAAGTGAGCGAGGCATGGAATCACCAGTAAGCTCAACGACTTCGGTATTGGTGTGGATGGTGATCTTATCGTTAGCGCGCGCCGCCTCTGTAGAGGCTTGAGCGCAGGTAAAGTCATCGGTAATCATGAGGATGTGAACATGCTTGGCATACTTGGTCAAGAAGACGCTTTCCTCGGCTGCGGCAAAACCGCCTCCTACCACAAAGACATCCTTGCCCGTGAAGAACTCTCCGTCGCAGGTAGCACAGTATGCAACGCCATGACCCTTAAACTGGGATTCACCCGTAAAGCCAATTTCGCGCGGCTTGCAACCAAGAGCCAGCAGGATACCAAAGCAAGAAAAATCACCGGCGCTTGTATGGACAGTCTTGATGTCACCCTCTGCCTCAAAACCGGTAGCTTCTGCGAGCTTGAGTTCGGCGCCAAAAGCCTGTGCCTGCTCACGCATGGTTTTGGTGAGCGCGCGTCCCGAAGTGCGGCCAATGCCGGGGTAGTTAACGATCTCTTCTGTGATGTTAATCTGGCCGCCAAACTCGTCCTTCTCGATAACCAAGACGCGGTAGCGTGCACGAGCCAGATAGATTGCTGCGGTAAGGCCAGCAACGCCTCCGCCGACAATAACGGCGTCGTACATGATGTCTGTAGATACTGCAGCGGGTGCGGTAGCAGTGGCATCCGCGGAGGATTGTGTCATGGAGTCTCCTTTGCAATGACGATAAAAAGCCCGGCGCACCAGCACCGGGCTTTGAGCAATGTTCCCGGATGAGGGAAGTAAACGTGTGGCTGCACGCAGCCTCAAGCGTGCTCGTCGTAAGTGCGTGCCCTTAGGCGCGCACGGATCTAGTAAGGCTTACAGCATGCCTACCAAATCAAGGCTGGGCTTAAGGGTCTCGCCACCGGGCTGCCACTTAGCGGGGCATACCTGGTCACCGTGCTCGGCAACAAACTTTGCAGCCTGAACCAAGCGCAGCAGCTCCTTGGCGTTACGACCAATACCACCAGCGGTTACCTCGTATACCTGGATGCGACCCTCGGGGTCTACGATAAAGGCACCGCGCTCTGCCAGACCGTCATTCTCGATAAGAACCTCAAAGTCCTGGGCCAAGACGTGAGCGGGGTCAGCCAGCATAGGATAGGTGACCTTAGCAATGCGCTCGGACTCCTCGTGCCAAGCCTTGTGGACAAAGTGCGTATCACAGGACACGGAGTAGACCTCACAGCCCTCAGCCTGGAAATCTGCATAAATCTCAGCCAATTCTTCTAGCTCAGTGGGGCAAACAAAGGTGAAGTCTGCGGGATAGAAGAAGAACAAAGACCACTTACCAAGTACGTCAGCCTTGGTAACAGTTTTGAAATCGTCGTTTACGTATGCCTGGACAGAAAAATCACTAATTTCTTTACCAATGAGAGACATAGTACCTCCTAAAAAACGCTGTGTTCTTGTACTGCGGGGTGCAGCACCATGCGTAGTGTACTGCATCCACAAACAGTATTTATCCTAAAGTTACCCTTTTCTTACCGTTATTGATATGAGAAAAGTAACATTTTTAGTTAAATTACACTAACATTTATGCAATGTCATATCGTGTCATATTGAGACAGTGTAGTATGAGAGGTAGTTTTGTTGGTGCTCGATTGCAAAGGAGAAGAGCATGACATTCGATTTTACAGGCAAGCTTGTGCTTGTTACTGGTGGTAACTCTGGCATTGGTGCAGAGATTTCCAAGGGTGTTGTAGCAGGCGGCGGGCATGTTGTTGTGTGCTCATTCGATAAGGAAGAAGTGGGCCAGCAGTTTGTCAAGGATCTTGGCGAGGGCAACTACTTCTACTTTATGGACATTTCTGACGCTGACGCTGTTAAGAAAACGGTTGCACGCATTCTTGAGGAGTGTGGCGATGTTAACGTGCTTATCAACTGCGCTGGGCGCGTAAGCACCGTTCCCTTTGCAGAGGTAGACGACGAGGAGTGGGCAAAGACCATCAATACCAACCTCACGGGTACCTACAACCTGACACACGCTTTGTGGCAGCACTTCATTGACCGTGGTGGCGCACGTATCGTTAACGTTTCTTCTGTTGCCGGTAAGATTGGCGGCGGCTTGCTTGGTACCGTTGCATATGCTTCCTCCAAGGCTGGAGTTAACGGCTTTACTAAGGCCATTGCCAAGGAAGGTGGCAAATACGGCATTTCCTGTAACGCGGTTTGCCCTTCATTTACCATCACTGGTATGACCACGGCTCTTTCCAATGATCCCGAGAAGTACAACAAGGTTATTAGTATTATTCCTCTGGGTCGTCCCGCTCAGCCTTCTGAGCCTGCCCAAATGATTCTGTTCTTTGCTTCTGATGCTGCAAGCTTTGTCAATGGTGAAATTGGCGATTGCGACGGCGGCATTGTAATGGACTAGGTGGAGCTTTATGGCAGAAAAAGAACCGCTTTTCATCCATCATCCTTTTAAGGCTTTGGGCCGCATTCCAGGTGCAAACATTTTGGTGCCCCTGTTGCTTGGCGTTGCTATGAACACATTTCTTCCCGACGTGTTTCCCACGTTGGGTAGTTTTACTTTGGCAATGACCAATAAGGGCACTGCTGCACTTGTTGGTGCTTTTATGCTTTGCGTAGGCGCAACTATTTCATTTAAGAGCGCCCCTAAAGCGGCTCTTCGCGGTGCCATTATTATTATCTCTAAGGTAATCTTCTGCGTTGCCTTAGGGCTTGCGGTATTGTTCTTGTTTAACGATAACCTCTTTGGATTGTCTGCGATGGTTATTCTTGCCGCTTGTTCTGGTGCCAATAATGCAATGTATTCTGGCCTTATGGCTGATTACGGCAATGAGTACGAGCAGGGTGCTGTTGCCATTACTACCTTAGTGGTTGGTCCTCCAGTAACCATGATTACCCTTGGTGCGGCTGGTCAAGCTCCTCTTGGGTGGTCTTTACTTGGTGCTGTTCTACCAATTCTTACCGGTATTGTGCTTGGTAATTGCTTCCCCAGCATGAAGAAGATGCTTACCAGTGCCCTTCCTGCCATTATTGTTATGACTTTCTTTTCAATGGGTTGTGGCATGAAGTTTGATGCGCTTATCGACGCTGGTCCTTCTGGCATCTTGTTGGGTATCATTTGTTCATGCGTTGGCGGCTTTATTAACTTCTTTGTAGATCGTGCAACAGGCGGTACTGGTATTGCAGGTGTTGGCATCTCTAGTTGTGCTGGCGCTAACGCTCTTACTCCGGCCGCCATGGCCGAGGTAAGCCCCGCTGTTTATGGCGGAGCAGCTCTTGCAGTTGCAAATGCTCAGGTTGCTGCCTGTGTTATTGTGACGGCAATTCTGACGCCACTTATTACAGGTTATGTTGCAGAGCATTTTGCCAAGAAACAAGAGGTTGCTTCCGAAACCGCATAAGCGCAGATGTTGGCGCAGCGCCTAGCGCAGTGATAAGCACAGCGATAAGCGCGACGATAAGTACGGCGATAAGGAAAGCAACTCTGATAGGTGCCCCTTTGTTGGATGGCCAGCAAAGGGGCACTTTTGTGTACTGGAGGTAGGGTTGTAGCCAGGTATGCAAATACAGCCAGGCATACAAAAGAGGTTACGCTAAAAGCTCGTGCCAACTGAGTAGCGAGTAGTACTAGCTGCACTAGTTGCAATGCTGGCAGGGCCTATAACCTTTGGCGATAAGATTTTGTAGGGTGTCATGCACGTATAGTTTATTGCTTTCTTTCATGCGTGCTACATCTCTGCAGCCAGGCTGATGAATCACCCTTGTTTTCTTGTTGACAATCCAATCCTGCGCCTGCTCTTCTGGCTAGCTTACTGATGAGGTACCGGCCTCTGTTGTACCCGTTGCTTCATTGGTATTCTCGGCAGGCTTAGATTCTTCTACTGGCTTAGGAGCTTCTTCAACGACTACGGTATAAGAGGTGCTGCCAACGAGATTATTGCCATGTTTGTCACTGCCTGTAATGGTAACTGTATACGAACCAGTGATGGAGGTATCGACAGCGCTTACTTTTTCACCAGTGGGAGAGGTAATTTCTAAGGTATACCAGCCGGTTTTATAAGCAGTCTTTGTAGAGTCTGTCTTTATTGGCGTAGGCTGTTGTTCAACAAGAGCAAGTGCTCCGTCAACAGGATCTTTTACCTCTATGTTGCTTGTAGGATCAAAAGTATCGCCCTGAGTGATTTTTACCGTTGGTTTTTTAACTTGACACGTTGGCCCCTGTGTATCCTTCACAACACACGTGATAGAGCCAGTGCGTTTACCAGCATTATTAGAAAGCGTATAGCTAATTGTTTGCTCACCAAGCTTTGAGCAATCAATTTTTCCATCTACGGATGCCTGTACATTCTTATCGGAGCTACGAAAAACATCGGAAGCGGTCAGTGTGTTTGTATTGTATTCAAATACGTATGAGGTACCATCTTTTTGTGGTGTAGGCTGGATATCGCTGAGCTCAATTTCAGCTTTTGCGAGAGCAGTTTTGAGTTGTTCAGCTTGGTGCGCGTTGGTGCATGCACTAACAAACACTATTGCAAGAATAAGACTTTACAATACCAGCAATAATTTTCCTTTGCCGCGGCATAAGTTTTAGACCTCCTTGGATAGCTTTATTATCCGGTACTTTTTCTACAAGCATGCGCCAGACATAGCGCAGTAAAAATCAGAAAGCAGCTGCAATAACCACAGGTAGAAGGATGGGGGCCAAACTGGCAAATACTGCAAGAATAAGGCAGATGACTATGACGTGAATGCACCAACCAGCAGCACTAAGTTTTTGAGGCTCGCCTTTAAGGTTGACTCTGCCTAATAACCAGTCTAGCAACATGTTCCTCTCCCTGAGTTGGTTTAAAGGTGGTCTCAACAGTGATAGTTTACGGTACCTTATCGGCAGTGTTTCTCAGTCCTATAGCCAAATCGGTATTAGGTAGTTGCTATAAGGTAGATTCAGCTTATATGGTTATAGCTGTATGGTAGTGATGGTACGAAAACGATTTTTGGTGGCCTTGTCGTTACAGGATTGCCAGTTCAGGTGCGGTATAGCGGTCCTGCATAAGCTGTAGGTGATGCTCCATATCTGTTGCAGCACGGGCGGCTTCTCCTACGGCGGTAGCTACCTGACGGAGCTTTTTGATGCAGACATCGCCTGCTGCATAAACGCCCTCAACGGAGGTGCGGCAGTTGCTGTCTGTGACAATGGATCCGCGCTCGTTGAGTTCCACTACGCCCTTGACCAGTGAAGTGTCTGGGGTGTAGCCAGCTAAAATAAATACGCCAAAGGTGTCACCATTTGGAGCGAGGTATTCCTTGCATTCACCTGTTTTGGTGTTACGGGTAAGTAAGCGACGGGGAACTGCATCACCCGTTACCTCCAGGACTTCTGTATTGGGATGGATTGAAATCTTTTCATGTGCGCGGGTTTTCTCGGTAGCTGCTGCCGCGCAAGTGAAGTCATCTGTGACCATGAGGATGTGAACATGTTTGGCAAATTGGGCCAGATAGACGCTTTCCTCGGCCGCGGCAAACCCACCGCCAATAACAAAGATGTCCTTGTCCTTAAAGGACGCTCCATCGCAGGTAGCACAGTACGTTACGCCGCAGCCCTTGTACTTTGCCTCCCCGGGGAAGCCAAGGGAGCGCGGCGCACAGCCAATGGTCAGAAGAACTCCGTAGCTTCTAAAGTCTCCGGCAGTGGTGTGTACGGTTTTGATATCTCCCTGCACGTCTATGCTGGTGGCCTCCGCAATGAGCAGGGTGGCACCAAAGGATTTCGCCTGTTTTTGCATAGCGCGGGTAAGCTCTCGACCGCTGGTGCGCTCGATGCCGGGGTAGTTAATGACCTCTTCCGTGATGTTAATCTGGCCACCAAACTCTTTTTTCTCAACGAGCAAAATTCGGTAACGTGAGCGAGCAAGATAAATAGCGGCAGTAAGTCCGGCAGGACCGCCTCCAATAATGATGGCATCAAAAAAGTTGTTGTCGGCAGCGGTTGTGCCGTTGTCGTTTGCGCTGCTGGTGATTGTATTTGTGCTGGTAGTACTAGTGTCAGCGGTAGTGCTGGTGGACATGAAAGGCTCCTTTGTTAAGCATGCTTAATGCTGGCGATAAAAGAAAAGTGCTTTGCAGTTCCATCGTTCAGTTTTGTCGTTCTATACGATTTTGTAGTGCGATTAATGTTTCTGTTGTCTTTCAATCAGGAGATTAGGCCAATACTTTGACCTTCAAATAATCTGTATAGTATTTGCGCTGTGTGGTAGAAATTTGCGGGTGAACGCACGCAACATATGAATGAATTTGTTTGAATTATGTATATGTTGGCTGCTGAGCGTGTCGTTTTGCAACGGTTCCGTATGTGTGGTGTTCCAGTCTGATTTGTTGCTTTACCAAGTAAGCTAACACGATGTTTTAATCGTCAAATAAACTCTTTTCAAAGCCGTGGATAGCTTCTGTAAGTGGCTTATACCTGTAGTTATAAAACAATCTAAGCCTGTGAGATCTGTCTTTGTTTGGTGTATAAACAACGGTTTTGAAATTACAATAGGCATCAAGCTTGTTACGTCGTGCTGTGGTGATAATGGATCCACATGCTACGGCTTCCGTAAGATCACAGCCTACTATTTTCTTATCGAGAATATCAGCTTTCAGTTGCATCCATAAAGGATTTTTGATAGCTGGTCCAATAACTTTAATAGTTTCATAGCCAGAGAGTGCCATATGAGAATACAGCCCATATAGTTCGCATGCTATACCAAGGTGTATAGCAAATAGGAGATCGGTGCGGCGTGTATTCTCGGTAAGGCCATAGAACACCCCCTGAGCTTTGCTTGATCGTACTGGGGGTCCGCTACCACGAAGGTGGGGGATAAAGATTTCATTGGGAAGAGTAAAGTTCTTGCTCAGATAGACATCACGTAACTGTGGAAGAATAGTTTGATTAAATACATCTAGAGGAATGTCGAGCATATCAAGAGCCCATTCAAATGACAATCCCGCAGCAGGCAATGACGCATACAGAGAATATGTGCCATCATTAAGATACATGCCATTAGTAATCTGATATTCATGTTGATGGCTGCCGATTTTTGGCTTTTCTGCAACAGCTAAAATGCCCTCGGATGTACCGGTGGAATTGAGTAGTTCTGTATCTGGCTGAAGCAGACAAGCAATTGAGCCAGACATGTGGTCATGTCCGGTTACTGCAATTTGGCAGTTGGAGGATATGCCGGTGGTCCGAGCGATTGAGTCCTTAATGACGCCTCTGAAAGTTCCGCTTTTGACAAGAGGTGGAAAAAGTGTATGAGGCAGATCAAAATAGTCCAAAATTTCAGCCGATATTTCAAGACTATTGATGTCGAGAACGGCGGTCCGAGAAGCAAGAGTGATATCTTGACCAACAGCGCCGCATAAGACCCAAGCGATAAAATCAGCCATGGGAAGCCAGGTTTTCTTCTCGTTTACCGTTCATTTGCCGCCATTTGCTGTTTTTGAATACAACAAATTTGTTTTTCCTATAGTTAGCTCCAGTTAACTATATAATTAGTTTTTATCGACGTATGCGTCGGTATGGTGGGAAAGTAACGAGTGCTGGATGGTAAAAGAGAGAACTTGGTATGGTTGCAAAAGAACGTTTAAATCCACAGGATAGAAAAAAGGAAATTAAACAGGCTGCCGCCCAAGTTTTTATCGAGAAGAATTTTATACACACCACTATGGAGGACGTGATTGCAAGAACCACGCTTTCAAAAGGTGGCGTATACCACTATTACAAAAGTACCACGGACATTTTGTACGACATCATGCTGGATGGTATTGACTATAGAAATGATGTCATAAAAAGCACCATGGATGACCTTGTCGAGGGTAAAGAAGACGAGTTTATGGTGTGGCAGATGTACAAAAAGATTATTGATGATACTCCTTCGATGGAAATCTATGTTCAATTTTTGCTTGCCAAAAGAGATAACCCCAAGCTTGAAGCGTTGTTTAAGGAGCTTCAGGAAAAGACGCGAGAAGGACTGTCCAAAACTATGGGGCATGGTGCTGATGCAATGCACTCCGATGAGTTTTTTGACTTTCAAACGTACCTTATCAATTCATTCATTCTCGGAGCGGTAGTTCTTGGAGGGAGAGACAGCTTCAAAAAGAATAGTCCACAGCTTTTGGCTGGTCTTGCTGCGCTAATGGCGCCAGCCAAGCAATAAACACTACATGCCAAAGATGGCATCGCGGCATTGTAATAGACAGGAGAAAGTAGGCGATATGAACATATATAAGCGGATGTTTGCATATGTCCCCAAATCCAAGTGGAAGGGGTATTTAGCAGTCCTCTTTTCCGGCGTATCAGCACTTATGATTGTTGTCGGATACTTTTTTGTATACCGAATTCTGGTTGAGCTGTTGGCGACACAGAACCTCACACAAGCACGAAATCTTGCTCTTACGACTATGGTAGTCCTTACGCTTGGAGGTGTTCTCTACTTCCTGTCCGGCTTGTTTTCACACATGCTTGGTTTTCGTCTTGAGACCAACCTTAGGAAAAAGGGCATTGATGGCATCAGTAAGGCTAGCTTTAGGTTTTTTGATACCCATCAATCTGGCGTGGTGCGTAAAACCATTGACGATAATGCCGTTAAGACGCATACCTCTGTAGCGCATATGATTCCCGATATGGGACAGGCGTTCCTTACTCCCATCTGCGTGTTTATCATCAGCTTCATCATAGACTGGAAGCTCTTTGTAGCACTTCTTGTCATGACGGCGCTGGGCGTGGGCCTGATGGCAAAAATGATGGGTGGAGAAACCAGCTTCATGCAAATCTATCAGGACGCCCTGCAGAAGCTGAGTGGTGAAACCGTTGAATACGTCCGAGGTATCCAGGTTATCAAGATTTTTAAGGCTGACGTAAAGTCCTTCAAGGCGCTCTACGAAGCAATACAAAACTATGCAAAATATGCCTATGCCTACGCGCAAAGTTGTCAGATTCCGTATGTGACCTATCAGTGGCTCTTTTATGGGATTGCTGCAATTGTCATTATTCCAGTTGTCCTGTTTTTATCGGTGTTTTCTGATCCCGTCTTTCTGATGGTTGACCTCATTATGCTGCTCTTCTTGTCCGGCATCATCTCGGTGTGTTGCATGAGAATTATGTATGCAAGCCAGTATATCTTTGAGGCAACCTATGCACTCGACACCCTTGAGAAGCTTTACGCAGAAATGTTTGAGGACAAGCTCTCCTTTGGCACAGAGACCGCGTTTTCTTCCTACGACATTGCCTTTGATCAAGTTTCATTTTCCTATGGCGAGAAAAGCGTCTTTTCTGATCTATCCTTCTCGCTAGAACAAGGGAAAACCTATGCACTGGTAGGATCGTCCGGTTCTGGTAAGTCTACCATTGCAAAGCTTTTGAGCGGCTTCTATAAGGTTGATTCTGGTGCCATCAAGATTGGTGGAAAGAGCATTGAGTCCTACACAGAAGAGACAATGACAGAGGCTGTTTCGTTTGTCTTCCAAGATCCCAAGCTTTTTAAGCTGTCGATTTATGACAACGTTGCCCTGGCAAAGAAGCATGCCACGCACGATGAAGTTATGCAGGCGCTTTATCTTGCCGGCTGTGACGATATTCTCGATAAATTCCCCGAGAGAGAGCGTACGCTTATTGGGTCTAAGGGTGTTTATCTCTCTGGTGGAGAAAAACAGCGCATTGCCATTGCCCGTGCCATGCTTAAAAATTCCCCTATTGTAGTCATGGATGAGGCATCAGCTGCTATTGATGCAGATAACGAATACAAGCTCCAGCAATCGTTTAAGAACTTGATGAAAGATAAGACCGTCATTATGATTGCTCACCGCCTGTCGAGCATCCAGGATGTCGATGAAATCATCGTCCTTGAACAGGGTGCTCTTGTTGAGCGTGGTAGCCATGCTGAGCTTATGGCACAGGATAGTACGTATAAACAGCTGGTTGAACTCTATAACACAACCAACGATTGGAGGTTGTAGGATATGAGAGAGCATCTTAAAAAGAAATTTCAGCTCACAGATGAGGGCGTAAAAGGGACGCTCCATGCTATTAAGCTGTCATTCATAGTGTATTGTCTTCTTTTGGCTCCAGTGTGCCTTCTTATGCTTTTAGGCAATCAGCTCATTTTAGGAAACGTGTCAAGTACCTGGGAGTATATTGGCATTGCCGTGGTGGCTTTGGCGCTGTTGTTTATTGCACTCTATTTTGAATATGACGCTATGTTTAATGCCTCGTATAGGGAAAGCGCTAATTTGCGCATTGATATCGCAAAGACACTGGCCAATCTGCCCTTGAGTTATTTTTCCAAGCACGATCTGTCAGATCTTGCCCAATCCATCATGCAAGATGTTGCAACTATTGAACATGCCATGAGCCATTCAATTCCTAAGATATATGCATTCTATCTTTTTATTCCTGTTATAGGGTTTATGCTGCTCTCAGGAAATGTGTGGATGGGGCTTGCTGTTATCGTTCCAGCTCTTTTGCGCGTCCTTGTGCTCGTGATATTTCAAGATCAAATAGTTTCTGGAAACGCCCAATACCATCAGGTGCTGAGGGATAATTCGGAAAAATTCCAAGAAGTCATTGAAATGCACCAGGAAATTAAGGGATATAACCTATCGCAAAAGATCCAGTCTGAGCTTAATGCCCAGATGGAGTATAGCGAGAAGGTCCATTTGGCTAGTGAGACTAAAGCCATTATCGCGCTCTCTACTTCTTCTCTCTTCTCGTTTATAAGTCTTGGTGTTGTCCTGGCAGTGGGCACACAGCTCCTTATTGGTGGCCAGATCAACATCTTGTATCTGCTGGGCTATGTACTTGCTGCCATGAAGATTAAAGAAGTGGTTGATGTTTCAAGCGAAGGCTTCATGGAAATTCTTTATGTAGCAGCTCCTGTTGCTCGCATTAAAGAGATTAAAGAGGCAGTTTTGCAAGAGGGTCAGGATGTAGATTTGAGCTCGTTTGATATTGAGCTCAACCACGTTTCTTTTGCCTATGACGAGGACACGCCCGTTTTGAAGGATGTCTCATTTACCGCCAAGCAGGGCGAAGTCACAGCGCTTGTGGGTGCATCCGGCTGTGGTAAGAGTACGCTGCTTAAGCTTATTTCTCGTTTGTATGACTATGACGCGGGCTCAATTTGCATTGACGGCCAAGATATCAAAGCTATCAGCACAGATTCTTTGTTTGATAAGACGTCCATTGTGTTTCAGGATGTCATCCTCTTTAATACCTCCGTCATGGAAAACATTCGTATTGGTAGGCCAGACGCAACAGATGAGGAGGTGATTGAAGCAGCACAGCTTGCCAACTGCATTGAATTTATCGATAAAATGCCCGAAGGTTTTGATACCTCTATTGGCGAGAATGGCGCAGAACTCTCAGGCGGAGAACGTCAGCGTTTGTCTATTGCTCGTGCCTTCTTAAAGAATGCGCCAATTTTGATTCTTGATGAAATTGCGGCAAGCTTAGACGTTGAAAATGAGCAGAAGATTCAGGATAGCTTGAATAAGCTCATTCAGAACAAGACGGTTATTGTTATTTCTCATCGTTTGAAATCGGTGGAAAACGTTAACAAGATCGTTGTGTTAGATGATGGTCACGTTGAAAGCGTGGGGAGCCATCAAGAACTGATGTCTACGTCAGCGATATATCAAAACCTGATACAAAAGTCTCAACTGGCTGAAACATTCAGCTATTAAGGAGTGTTTATATATGGATACGCAAAAACTAAAGGTCAAGGACCTGGTCACCATTGGTGTTTTTGCTATCATTTATTTTATTGTCTACTATGCAGTGGGCATGATTGGACTCGTTCCCATTTTGTACTTGGTGTTCCCCGCAGTATTTGCTGTTGTGGGAGGCGTTATTGTAATGCTATTCATGGCAAAGGAACAAAAGCCATGGGCGTTCTTCATTTTTGGTACGCTTCCTGCTCTTATCGGCTTTATAGCAGGCCATACGATTCTTTTCCTTGGCCTGTCAGCTCTTTTGGCGCTTATTGCTGAGTTTATTCGTCGTCAAGGTAACTACAAGTCTTTCAAGTACAACATGCTTGCCTATGCTATTTACAGCATGTGGCCTGCTGGCTCTTTAATGCAGATTCTTTTAATTCCTAGCATTGTGGACTTGCTTTCTCAAGCGATGGGTGCAGAGTATACCAACGCTTTGTTCATGCTTGTTACCTGGCCAAATATGGCTCTGGTCTATGCATCAGCATTTGTTTGCGGTATTGCAGGTGCCTACATTGGAAAGTTCTTCCTCAAGAAGCACTTTGAAAAAGCAGGAATTGTTTAATGAGAGCGTTCCTACAAAAGATCGCCAATCCAAACCCAGTAACAAAGCTCCTGGTAGTTTTGTTACTGGGTGGTACTATGGTCAGGCTGGTACCAAATATGTGGGCGCTTGCCATTGTGGCTATCATTTCTTGCTATTTTTGCCTACACGGATTTGTTAAAGATGGCATAGTCCTCATGGTTATATCAGTGATTCTTTATGAAATTCCCAACTATGATGTTGTATTTCACCTTCCATTTGCGCTTAAGGTAATACTTTCGTTAGTGATAACACTGCGAGTACTCCTACTTCCAATTGTGGCGGGTAGTTTTTTGATACGAACCTCTGATGTGGGAACCATTCTTTCGTCAATGGACATGCTAAAGATTCCTCAGGCGATTTCCATTCCCATTGCGGTAATGTTTCGCTTCTTCCCCTCATTTCATGAGGAGAGAAAACATATCAAGTGGGCTTTGCAAATCAGAGGTATAGCTGTTTCTAATCCACTTTCGTATCTTGAGTACGTAACCGTGCCTCTGTTGGTTATCTCTTCCAATATCGCAGATGATATTGCCAAGGCAGCAGAGGTCAAATGTATAGAAAACCCTGTTAAAAAAACGAGGTATATCAAGGTGCCGTTTGGTGTGGCAGACCTTCTCTATCCTGGGTTGATTATCTCTTGTGTGATGATGGGTTGGCTATGGTAGAAATCAAAGATATGAGCCTTGCTTACAATCAAGATGCTCCGGTCATTTCAAAGCTTTCTCTGGACGTAGCTCCCGGGGAGTGTGTTTTGATTGCTGGTACAAGCGGCTCAGGTAAATCCTCAATCATAAATGCCATCAACGGCCTCGCAACGAGATACGATGGGGCAGCAGTAACTAGGAGTGTTGCCTACAACAACAAAGATATTTCTCAGATGCAGATCTTTGAAATAGCTCAGCTTATCTCGACTGTTTTTCAGAATCCAAAAACGTATTTCTTTAACGTTAATACCACGCTTGAGCTGCTTTTCTACCTTGAAAACCTGGGTCTTTCTCGAGAAGAGATGGACAAGCGCATGCACAAGATGCTCTCGCTTTTCCCGATTGAGCATCTACTAGACCGCGATATCTTCCAGCTGTCTGGAGGAGAAAAGCAAATCTTGTGTGTTGCCTCCTGTTATATGGCAGGCACGCAAACAATTTTGCTTGATGAGCCTTCTTCCAATCTTGATGGCGCGTATATAGATCTTTTGGGAGAGGTTCTCAAGCTGCTTAAAGCCGAAGGTATCACGCTTATTTTGGCGGAGCATAGGCTCTATTACGCCATGGATATTGTTGACAGAATCGTGTATGTGGACTCAGGCGCCATTACTCAGAGCTTTACCAAAGCTGAGTTCATGGATTTGTCGGAAGATGAGCGAAAGGCATTGGGTCTCAGAGCAGCCAAAAAGCCAACACTGTGCTTGGATTTGGATACTCAGGAAGGTGATCTGTGCGTTCAGAAGCTTACCCGTCCCTTTAAGACTCAAAAGAGCTGTTTGGAGATAGATGAGCTTTCCTTTAGCTTGGGAAAGATCTATGGAATCGTGGGCAATAACGGCTGTGGAAAATCGACCTTTGTGAGGTCTTTGATTGGTGTCGAGAAGGAATCGAAGGAAATCGTTTCTTTTAAGGGGAAGCCTCTTTCAAAAAAGGAGCGCATCAAGCTATCTTCTCTTGTCATGCAGGACGTCAATCATCAGCTGTTTTCTGATGAAGTATCCAGTGAGGTTGCCCTTGGCACAAAGCAGGTAGATACGGACAAAGTCCTCAACTTGCTAGAGCATCTGAACCTTTCTGAGTATAAAGAACGTCACCCTTTAAGCCTTTCGGGCGGTCAAAAGCAGCGCCTTGCCATTGCCTCGGTACTCTACGATGAATCAACGTTCATCTTTTTTGATGAGCCAACAAGTGGTATGGACTTTGCCAATATGGTGCAAATTTCTAAGCTTATTAAGGAAGCCTCTCACGAGAATAACATTATCTTTATCATCTCTCATGACGTTGAGTTTTTGAATATGACAGCAGATTACGTGGTAGACATGAGCGTTTATCGACACTAGCTGCTGGAGCGCTTAAAAATATCTGTTCAGAGTCTGTTTGATGAAGGATACCGCATTCGCTCATGTCCGGCGCAAGAACCCAAACGTGAAGGGCATTAGTGAGCGCCAGATAAAAGCATATATGCTTTCCTATATTTTTCCACGCGCTTAAGATCTGCCACAGTAATCTGTGGAAGACGCTCCAAGTTCATGTTGTCACACAAATCAGCCATTTTTACCGCTTTTGCATCTGTGTCACACGCTATGTTCTCGACATACTCCATGTAGAGGACGCCTTGTTCATGAGTAAGCAACTCCACAATCTGAACGATACGTTCACTAATACCCTGAGCAAGTAAATCATCTGCAGTAATGGAAGTGTCTTCAATGACATCGTGGAGTAGTGCTGCTGCTTTTTGCGTATCAGTAGCACAGTTTGCAGCTACACGCTTTGGGTGGTCTATATAGGGCTTGCCTGCTTTATCAACCTGTCCAGCATGAGCTTTAGTAGCTATAGATAGGCTCAGTTCGACTTGTGATTGCATGGCTGGTCCTCTCGCTTTGCCATATACGCAAGATTATTAAGCAAGATCAAGGATAGACACCCAAATATACTCTCGCTGTAATAAGAGCAGGCACTACGTATAGGAGCTTCTCATTTTAGGTAATGCCAAGAGAGATGCCGTACTTTGAGGCAAACTCATCCTTAATTTCATCAGGCGATACCTGCAGGGCAGCTGCAAGCTCAAAGAGACAACGAGAGCTTGCCAATTTAAAAATACGCTGATGGTAGATGGAGGGCCGCTTATTTTGCGACCGTGCTTGAGAAATGCGTGACCTGAAAGTCTTTGCAATGCGTAGCACATCTTCACATGAGCCTTCACGAATTGCCTGCTTATAATACGACTCTTCAAGCGAGGCATTCTTTTGTTCACAGACAGTGAGCTTGACATTGGGATATTCTTCAATCAACGAGCGAGCGTCCTCTTGAGAAATAACAGACCTCAAACGACCTTCTTGTGCCAAAGGAAACGTAATCTGAGTGTTGTGTTTTTTACTCAAGGGGACAAGACAATACGAATCGGATTGCTGATGCGAGACATCGATTACTTGACAAACTCCTTGACCGGGATGAACGACAAAGTCACCAACGCTATACATAACTTAACCCCCTTCGGATTAAGATAATTATAGCAAAATTTGTAAAAATAGGCACATTAACTGCACAAATATTAATTACTGAATAAAAATATGAAGCATTCTTATTTACAAAATATAAAAAATGTGCGCAAAAATATTCTTTTTTGAGAGATGTAGGAGCTTATTTGTCTGGAACTCAATCGCAGGTGCTAAACAGTTTTAGTCTGATGCGCCCTGCGCTTCGGTTTGAGCGGCTTGGGCGGCAGGCACGTTTGCGTTGGGCTGATTTACAGGCTTGTTGGCAAGGTATAGGGCAACAAGAATGCCAAAAATAATAAGCCCAACAAGTCCTATGGTGCCGGTCTTTTTATACGTACTTACTGGTACCGGTCTTTCCGAACAACGGGACATGACATACCCCCTTACAAGGCAAAATGCTGCAGAGGCACAAGCAGTAAAACACTTCTATATACATCATAGACATTTGCAGCCAGCATTAAAACAACAGCTTAGAACGTATAGAGCGCCTCAGTTTTTGGGCATAAAGGTGTAACAAAGCTTATATTTATCGGAGATGATTGCTATGTCTTTAGCGCCCACAACCAATAGTATGGAGCTTATCCGTCAGAGGCATGCGGTTCGTTCGTATACCGCCCAGCCTCTGCCACAAAGCATAGTTCAAGCACTGCAGTATGAGGTAGATCAGGTAAATGCAGAGTCTGGTCTATCCTTCAAGCTTATGGTCAATGAACCTACTGCCTTTGCTGGTTTCTTGGCCCATTATGGTAAGTTTTCCGGTGTGTCTAACTACCTTGTCATTGCAGGACCTCAAGACAAACATCTTGATGAGCTCTGTGGTTACTATGGCGAGAAGGTCGAGCTTAAAGCAGTAGAGCTAGGCCTTAATTCATGCTGGGTGGCGCTGACGTTCTCTAAAGCAAAAGTAAAACAACTAGTAGCTTCTGGGCATAGACTTTTGTGCGTCATAGCACTGGGTTTTGGCACTACTCAGGGCGTACAGCATGCCTTTAAGTCAGCAGCATCGCGTTTTGTGGGACTTCCCTCTACTGCGGCTTCCTCTAATAAGAAGGAGCGTACGTGGTTTGAGGCTGGTTGTGAAGCTGCAAAATACGCACCAACCGTGCTTAATCAGCAGGCCTATTGCATTACTCAAACGTCAGAAACTACCGCCCGGATAGAAAACAAAGGCGGCCCTAGTTCTGGCATTGATTTAGGAATTGTGCGCTATCATTTTGAGCTGGGTGCAGCACATGGAGCAGGTCAAACCACTTTTGTGTGGGACAATCCACTTCCTCGGCTGATAATAAAATAAAAAAGATAGAGTTTCCAGAAGCTAACTTTGATACTATACATATTTACCACGGCTAACTTTTTATAACATATGCCCGTACGCGCAGATGTTTGCTGCGTTTGTCGGTGACAAAAATAAAGTAGCCATATCTATAGGTCTCATGTTAGACGATTGGAGAATCATGCCGCCAAGTTCACTTGGGAGCTCAAGGCAGCTTATGCGTAAGATCTGCGTAGCTGCTGCGAGCTTTTTGTTTGCTCTTATACTTTGTGCCCTTCCTTCAACTGGGGCATATGCTGCCGTACCAAGTACGGTTGTTCAAAAGCAAGACACGCAACAGCCAGCGTTGCCAGAAGGGATGGCAACCTATGTTGTAACGCTTAAAGATGCTTCGCCAGATATTGCTGCTGGTCAAACACCCGATCAATATATTGCGTCCTTGCAACAGCATGCGCAAACTACACAAGCAGACCTCATAGCGTTTCTCGATAGTAAACAAGCTACTCAAGAGGTACACTCCTATAAATCGTTTTATATTATCAACAGCCTCAGTGTGGTAACTACCGCCGATGTAGCAGAGCAGCTGCGTGCTCGTCAGGATGTTGCGCAGGTTGTTGTGAGCGGAGAAGTGCATACGCAAAAGCCGGTAGAGGGCAAGACCGCAAAGCCGAGTTTGCGTTCTGATTTCTCGCTTTTTGATATGTTCAGTGCCAAGGCATACGTTCCTTGGAACCTTAAAACCATCATGGCAGATAAGGCGCAGGCAGAAGGTATGAATGGTGCCGGTGTTGTCGTTGGAATTATTGACTCCGGCGTAGATGCAACACATCCTGCTATCAAGAATGCATGGCGTGGTAACACTCCGGGTATGGAAGCTACCAGCTGGTTTGATGCGAACAATCCCTCTGATCGCACATCGCTTCCAACCGATGCTACGGGTCATGGCACCCATGTTGCAGGTACCATTTTAGGAACTGATCCCCAGAACAAGTCGCTGTTAGGCGTAGCTCCAAAAGCCCAGTGGATTGCCGCCAAGGTTTTTGACTCAGAAGGTGAAACCTCACTTGACAGGCTTATTGCAGCCGGTGAGTGGATGATGGCACCCACAGACGAGAAGGGCATTGCGCACCCAGAACTCCGTCCTCAGGTTATCAACAGCTCCTGGGGTGGCAAGTCAGAAAATGAGTTCTATAGGGACATCCTTAAAAAGTGGCGCGCCGTTGGTATTTTGCCGGTTTTCTCGGCAGGTAACGTAAGCAGTTCAAATGCCGGTGGTGAGGGTTCTATTGGAACGCCTGCAAGCTACCCCGAGGCCTTTGCAGTTGGCGCGCTTCGTAAAGACGACAAGATTGCTAAGTTCTCTTTGCGCGGGCCTTCCGACTATGAAGGGGACATCAAGCCTGATATCAGTGCTCCGGGCGTTAACATTTTGTCGTCTGTTCCCAACAATCTGTACGCCTTGCGCTCTGGTACCTCTATGGCAAGCCCCCATGTTGCTGGCGTTGCTGCTTTGGTATATCAAGCAAATCCTCAGCTGACGCCAGACCAGGTAGAGCAAATCATCACATCTACCGCAACACCCTTGTCCGATGAGGAAAATGTATCTAAGCCTAACCATGCGTACGGCTATGGCAAGATCAATGCGTACAATGCCGTTAAAGCAGCTCAAAAAGCTAAGGAGAGCGGTTCGGCAGACGTAAACAACAACGGTCTTGCTACGCTTAGCGGTAAAATCTTGGCTCCCGGTCAGGACGAGGGAGCAGCCACCATCAAGCATTCTACGCTCAAGACCATGTTTAACTCTGCCAACTTTGACGTGCAGGCACAGGTGTCTGACGACAATGGCGTTAAGAGTGTGGTGTTGTATCTTGCCAAGGACGGCTCTGACAATTATACCGAGCACCCCATGACCCTCATAAAGGGCAGCAAGAAGGATGGCGTGTATTCGGCAACGCTCAAGCCCTCTGATCTTGCGGCTACGGGTGGTAGCGTAACCTACTATATTGCCGCGGTAGATGTAACCGATAAGACCAGCAAAACTACTACAGCTACCTGTGCCGTTAAAGATGGTATTGGAATTGGTTACAAGAATGACTTTGAGGAAGAAGTAGACGGCTTTGAGTTTGGTGGTAAGACACCTATGTGGGAGTGGGGCACGCCACACTCCGGTCCTAACTCTGCAGCTTCTGGCTCCAAACTGGTAGCAACTAAGCTCGATGGTACCTATAAAGGTCTTAAAGACACCCTGCTCATCACTCCTGTTATTGACTTGAGTAAGGAATCTCGCTCTGCGGTGCTGCGGTTTAAGCATTGGTATGAGCTTGGTGTTGGAGATAATGCCTTTAACGACACCGCTGAGGTGTGGGTAGGCGAGCTCCAAAATGAGGGTACGGATAGCGAGAAGTACAGCTATAAAAACGTACAGCTTTACAAGTACTCTTCTCATAATGAGTGGAAAGACGAGTATATAGACCTTTCTGCCTATAAGGGTAAGAAGGTAGTTGTGATGTTTGCTCTTCGTCATGGTGGCGGCTTTAGTGAGCGCACAGAAGCCGGTTGGTACATTGACGACCTGGCTATTGAAGAGGCATCAAATGAAATGCCCGCAACGCCTTCTGGTAATGTGGACCTTAGGGTGAGGAATAACTACCGCGTATCCTATGAGTTTGATCCTTTGGACAATCCTAAGATTACGCAGTACAACCTCTATCGTTCCACCTCTCCAACAGGTGATTTTGTAAAGGTTAGCTCTATTGATAAGCGCACTGCAGGCAGCTATACGGCCAGGCTTGTTGATGAGCCCACGCCACAAGAAGGCACGTACTACTACTGTGCTACTGCACAAATTGGTGAGCGCGAAAGCGCAAAGTCTGAGGTTAAATCTGTAACGTTTACCCAGGGCACTAAAGTTTTGAGCTACAACTTTGAGAAGGACGACGACGGATGGACATCTCCCGCGGATGCCAAGGGCACTGCTTGGACACGCGGTACGGTGGACAGCCCCAATCCCTTCCCAGATTCCAAGGTTGGTTCCATGCCTTCTCCCGATCAGGCAAAGGGTAAAAATCCCGATAGTCCTACGGTGTGGGGAACAGAGCTCAACACCTTCCGTAAGGCAAATGCAACCTACACGCTTGTCTCGCCAACCATGGACTTGTCCAAACTGACGAGTGCGCGCGTGTATATGCAAATGTGGTACAACACTACGGGTCGCAAGGGCGCTGATGAGTGGAGCGTCTATGATGATGACCGCGGCAAGATCTTAATCAGTGCCGATAACGGCAAGACGTGGGAAGAGCTCTTTAACCTTGACGATAAAACGGTTGAAGAGAAGAACATCAATGGTCGTAATCGACTCAAGAACTACTGGTTCCTCGATGGTTTTGATATTCCTCAGAAGTATCTGACCAACAGCTTTAAGATGAAGTTTGAGCTGTCTACAGGCTCTGAAGTGGACGGCGCAACCGCTGGCGGTTGGTATATTGATGATGTTTCTATCTTTGATACCGCGCCAAAGAATGAGATTGTTCCTCATGCAGCTGGCGCACAACAGGATGCGGGTGATGACGCATCCACTGCTTTGGCAGTTCCTGAGACCGCTCATGAAAGTCACACCGCTTTGGCCCTTAGTTCAACTTCCGGGACCTTTGCTCCCACGCAAAAGCCTCTTATTCCTGTAGAGGGCACTGTTACGCTCAAGGAATTGGGTACCAAGGTGTCCAGTGAGCCTGGCAGCGGCAACTATAGCCTACAAGCTCCTGCTGGAACCTATACGGCAGTGGTAGAGGCAGAAGGTTATAGCACCAAGGAAGTTCCTGTTACGCTTACAGAAAAAACAACGACGGTACAAGATGTCATATTGTCTGATATCAAGTTGGGTTCTGTGAGCCTTACGGTAACCGATGGTTCCAACAAGTCCATTCCTGAAGCACAGGTCAAGTTGTATCGTGACAATGTTGGAGACCCATCGTATGCAACCTCTGCAGCTTTTCCTGCGACGATAGAAAAGGTATATCCCGGCAGCTATACCATGGTGGTTTCTGCTCGTGGTTATCAGAGCGTTACACAAACTATTACTGTGGCAGAAGATCAAAAGCTGCAGCTTGAGCCTATCAAACTGGCTCAGTTTGATACCTCTGGAGATAACGGCAAGACCAGCACCCTGTCACACGATGATGGCAGTGCAGAGTCCTATCTCACCGACGTAAAGGACGGCAGGAGCCTTGGCGTGCTTGTCTCTAACGATAAGCCCGTGGAGATCAAATCTGTTCTTATGTATCTTGCGCCTCAAGATGGTGCTGCGCCGTCAACGCAAAAGTTCAAGGTGAGCATTTACGATAAGAATCAGCCCGACGGCTATCCTGGTAAGGTTTTGTTTGGACCGTATGAGGTAGAGGTACAGCCAAAGCAGGGTTGGAATGAGGTTGTGTTACCGGAATCGGTGCAGGTAAATGGCGATTTTGTCATTGCTTACACCCAAGTAGGGGATGAGAAGCAAGGGCCTCGCATGTGTGTTGATGAGAGCACGGCCGGTCTTGGCCATTCTTATCGCATGGTAAATGGTGCGTGGAATGATCCAGATGATAAGGGTTCGTATATGATGCGCGCAGTGGTGGCGCCGGTGGTAGCTTTGCCGCTGCCAGATGATCCGTCTACACCGGATGACCCCTCTACACCCGACACGCCCGACACTCCGGATAATCCTGACAATCCGAGCAACCCATCCACGCCGGATACGCCCGACAATCCCTCTACGCCGGATGTACCTTCTACACCCGACACTCCATCCACTCCTGACACCCCTCAGGATCCGGGCACCAGCCAGCCTTCTGGAAAGACGGCTGCTAATCAAACAGCTCAGTCTCGTGCTGGCAGCATGAAGACAAAGTCTTCCTCAGTGTTGCCAAACACTGCAGACAGCTCTTCCAAACAGGCATCACTTGTTGTAATGAGTGCAGCACTGCTAGCACTTGGAAGCGCTTATTTGCTACATAAAAAGCTGTATGAGCAGGAGTAATGCCAATACAGTACTGAGTTAGTAGGAAGCTCTCGAGGAGGTTGAACTTCTCGAGAGCTTTCGTTTTTAGATAGGCTCGATGATCCGGACAATATCGATAAGCTAGATGACTTCGTTTCGTAAAACCTCAACGACGCTAGTAGCGCGTGTCTTGCGCAGTGCATATACCACACTGAGGATCAGAACCACAATGACACAAACCGACGCATCCAAAAGTAAAGAAACTGGCACTTTGAAGGTTGCAAAATTGCTGCTCAGTGCTGACATATGGACTTCTGCAATTACTGACTTCCAAAAAATCCAACAGGCACCAAGAGAAATCACTGCTCCTATCGCCAGTCCACGCAAGGCATAGCTGAGACACTCACACACTATCATGCGTTTAAACTGTTTCTCGTCCATACCAATAGAATGGAGCACTGCAAATTCACGCGTGCGCAGCAGTATGGAGTTGCACAAGGTGTTAAACACGTTTGCAATGGCGATAAGAACCATGATGGCAGTAAAGAGAACAAGAAAGAGGAGCAAAGTTTGGGTGACGAGCTGGGCATTACGACGGTTGGTGCTCAGATCGGCAAGCTCATACGCATTGCTTTTAAGGCCAGCATCACGCAGGGCATCACGGAGTTTTTCTGCTGCCTCAGCGGAGTTTTGTGCCGTGTAAAACAGGTGCATCATAGTGTTGTCATTGGCGGGCATGAGCTTTTTGCCAAGCTCTGGTGCGAGATACATCACCAGGTCGCTGCCGGACCCTTGCGGTAGGTAAGGAGCTTCGGTTTTAATGTTTTGTACCTTTGCAATGCTGGTTAGCTTGGTGACGGAGATCTCGTTGCTCAACGTGTCAAGTGTCACATAGCTGGGTTGATCAGTGGTCTTAGAGGTATGGGAACTTGTGTTCACGCCAGAGCCGGTATTGGTATCAGAACCGTTTGCGCTTGCTTGTTGTTCATCAGGATAGATGGGCGTAACCATGCGACCAGCGGAATCGAGCAACAAAGGAAGGCTGCGTTCACGTGACCAGCTATAGAGCTCCATAGTAGTAGGTGAGTCAAACGGTTCAATCATCTGCTGATTCTCGTCTATAAACGCGACAAGGGAGTTCTGTACCAGTGCGCCATTTGTTTTGTCTACCTTATATTTTTCTGCAAGCTTGTTCCAGCTTGCTTGACTCGGAACACGTATCGAAAGAGGAGCTACAAACACATTGCTCTGTTTGTCGTAGTTTGTGTAGCCCTGTGGCGTTGATCTAAAGTTTTCAGGAGAATCGCTGAGGTATGAGCGCATACTCTGTGTGAGTGAACTGCCATCTATTGCAGCTGATGCTTGAAAATCAATTTCGCTTTCCTGGCGGGTCAGTCCTGCAATGCCACTCTCAACACGCTCAACAATCTTGGCGGATTCCAGCGCAGTATAGTCCTTGCTGGAATACAGAGAAAGACTCAGATCTGCATCAGAATAGCTATTTTGTACATTGATGAGGGGCACTATAGTCCGAATAAAATTACCGGTAATAACGATAAGTGCCACGCTTATTGCTAGAGAGACCACAATGGTAGTTCCACGAGAGCTTTTGCGTGAGAGATTGCGTGAACTCAGCATGCCTGCAACACCAGCAAAATGCGCATACCATCCGTGTGCCTTTGAGCTCAGCTTGCGGACGCGCCGCTTGCTCATCTTGATGTCGGCTGTTTGGCGAATAGCGCTTATGGGAGATTGCCTGCTGGCCCGTGCTGCAGGAACAGCGGCTCCAATGAGAAGTACCAGCAGTTCAAAGATAGCGGCGAGGGCTAAAGCAAAACCATTTACATGTAAGCTGACCGTTTGGTTAGTACCGTAATTGAGCAATGCCGTAAAGCCTTGCTTAGTAAGCTGTAAGGTAAGAGCAACGCCGCAAATTCCAAACACAATACCAAGAGGAATGCCAATGATGCCAATCAGCAGAGACTCCAAGTAAACGCAACGCCACATCTGTTTTTTGGAAGCGCCCAATGAGGACAATAAACCAAATTGACGGGTGCGCTCTGCAACGGAAATAGCAAAGAAGTTATAGATCAATACGATTGATGCGATACTAATAAGTACGGCAAGGAACAGGCCAAAGTTCCACAGGGCATCCCAGTTTGAGGATTGCCCGCGCAAACCCTGGTACTTCATTAAGTTGGTATGAAAAATCGTTCGTGTGACGTCGTTAGGATCCTCTAAGGAAGTGGAGGACTCGTTGTTAGATGCACCATTAGTATTGGTACCGGTGCTTGGGCCAAGAATGTTTTGCACAAAGTCTGTTACTTCATCCTGTGTTGAGAAGTCCGTCATCTCAAACCAGACCATGCCTTTACCCTGAGTGGCATAATTGGCAGACTGAGAAGAGGCAAGGGCTACCAGTATGTTATCTCCGGCAACCAATGAGTCCCCATAAAACGCGGTTGAGGTTTCGTAAAAGCCACTTACGGTGTAACTTTGGGTTTGTGTGCTATTGGTGTCGCTGTCGGAGTCGTCGTTGGCATGACTGCTATCAGCGCCTGTGCTGTTAGTTGGTTTGACATAGATGGTGCTACCAACGCCGATCTTCTCGTCAGACCACAGGTTGGGATCTGTAAATTTGACATCCTTATAGCGTTCGGGGAGGACTACTTCATTGGTTTGCGAGGGATAGGAGCCTTCTGTAATGGTAGGCGTAATGGTCAAGCCGCGCGCAGCATCCGCTGTTCCTTTGAGCTGTTGTGGGAGGGTGCGGATTTGAAACGTACCATTGTCAGATCTGGTATAGGTATCACCAGAAAGGCGCGTGCTACTGAGCACCGTGGAGCTTGCTGCAGTTTTGGTGTGTTGGCTTGCCACCAGCTCATCAACTTTTTTGGGATCCACATTTTGTGACATAGCACTCCATGATCCCTCATAAGCAATGGTGCGCTTGAGCATGGCTGCATGGAGGCTCGTTACTGTGGTAAATACTCCACAGATAAGTGCGGTGGACAATACCACGCCCACAATAGAAACAGCGGTGCGAGTTTTATTAGCGCTGAGTGAGCGCTTGGTAAAATTAAACAAAATGGAGTTCTTCATGGCTGTCACCGCCTATAAAGAACGCGAGGAACTATGACGCTCATCAGAAACAATGCGTCCATCTTCTATGGCAATAACGCGCGATGCCATGAGCGCCACATCCTCGTCGTGTGTAATTATGACTAAGGTCTGATTCAGATTTTTGTTACTCGAACGAAGGAGCTGCATAATCTCGGCAGAGTTTTTACTGTCCAAATTGCCCGTAGGCTCATCGGCTAAAACAATAGCTGGCTCATTCATCAGGGCGCGCCCAATTGCCACGCGCTGCTGCTGTCCGCCAGAAAGTTGATTGGGCAGGTAGTTCTCATAGCCGTTGAGGTTGAGTGCATACAACAGCGTCTTGAGTCGCTCATCGTTTACCTTACGACCGTCTAAACGCATGGGCAAGGTCATGTTTTCCGTGGCGGTAAGCACCGGAATCAGATTATAAAACTGATACACCAGGCCCACTTCACGACGGCGGAAAATAGCGAGCTGTTCATCATTGCGTGCATAGACATCTTCACCATTAAGGCGCACTGTGCCTGAAGTGGGACGATCAACACCGCCCAAAAGGTGCATCAGAGTTGATTTTCCTGAGCCTGAGCTGCCGATAATAGCAACAAACTCGCCGCGTTCAATCTCAAAGCTCACATCGTTTAAGGCGGTGGTCTGTGCTTGGCCACTGCCGTATACCTTACTTAAATGTTCAACCGTAAGAAAGCTCATCGTTCCTCCCTTAACAGATGGATGGTTAGGTTCCATCCTGCCAAACCAGTCTGTCAATTGCGTGACAAGCAGATGACAGTTTTGTCATTGTGAGCGTGTGCTTGGTTGGATGCGTAGTTTTATCTGGCGGTTTCAGCGGCTCCAGCGACTCTAGCGGCGTAGGCTTGCTCAGTTACCGTATGTTCTTAGCTGCGCGACCTTGTTTAGACAACGGCTTTATAAAACGCAATCTCAAAGCAGGCACCCGTAACCTGCCCGTTAGCATCCTTGTTATTAAAGGCACGGATGCGCCCATCTTGCGCAAAAATTATTGCCTGTGTTAAGGAAAGGCCAATGCCTACCCCTGCCGGGTTAACGGCAGAGCTCGTCTCATCCACAGGAGTTGTGCCCCGATAAAAGCGCTCAAAAATATGGGGGAGTTCTTGTTCATCAAAGCCACTACCAGTATCGGTAATACTAATGCGACAGGCCAAAGTATCTTCCGTGGCAGTTACGGTAATGCTGCCACCTGCAGGGGTGTGCTCAAGACAATTTTTAAAGATGTTTTGCAGCGCCTCGCTAGACCAGGCGGGATCGCCCTTAAAGCTGATGTCTTTATCGATAGACTGCACAACGGTAATATCGGCCAAATCTAGTGCTACTTCTAAGGGGCGTAGAGCGTTGCGTACTAAGCCGCGTACCTCGACATCCTTTTGCTCCAAGTGAATGGTTCCGGCGTCAATGCGCGCTAGGCGCAAGAGGGTTTCTATGAGCCAACACATGCGGTCAATCAGGCGCTCACCATGACGCAAACGACGTGCAATCTCGGGGTCTGACGTGTGCTTGCGGATAAGTTCCAGTTCAAGACCTAGACTGGTCATGGGCGTGCGCAGTTGATGACTAATGTCTGCTAATGAGTCTGCCAAAGATTGGCGCTCGGCTTCTAGCTGGGTATTTAAGCGCACGAGCTTGCCAAAGGTTTTATCAATTTGGCTACCCAACAAAGCTAGCTGCCCTTCACGCATATCTGCAAAGGAGAGCGGCTTGTCCGTGTGCAAAGCATCATCAATGCGCTGGGTTAGCTTGGCGATCTGTTTGGTATGCCACAGCATACAGCCCAAGTGCACGCAGCTCAGAAGCAGTGCCATGATGCCTACGATAAGCGCGCTCTTCTCGCCAGCTAACAGAGCAGCAACAAGTGTACACAGCAATCCCACAGCCAACAGACAGCCAAGCTCTATGCGCAAATGTTTGTTATGCAGCATTAGTTCCATGCTTCAGCCGCCTTATAGCCACGCCCGCGCACCGTTAGAATAATGCGAGGCTCTACTGGGTCGTCTTCCAACTTTTGGCGCAAGCGCTTTATATATACAGAAATGGTGTTGTCTCCTACGTAGGCACCCGCATCATCCCAAAGCGCTTCTCGCAAGGCATCGCGTGTTATGAGGGTTCCGGGATGCGCAGCAAGTACAAGCAGTAGGCGATACTCAATAGCGGAAAGATCAATTTCTGCACCGGCCTTGCTTACACGGGCTCGGGCTGTATCAATGATCACGTCACCCGTTTTAAGTAAGGATTCTGCTGCGGGGCGCTGTCGGCGCAAAATTGCAGCAATACGCGCCAGAAGCTCGCGAGACCTAAACGGCTTGGCAATGTAGTCATCGGCTCCCATGGACAGTCCCGTTACGGTGTTAAATTCATCACCTGATGCCGTCAAAAAGACCACGGGCAGATTGGGCTGAGCAGCTTTGATGGCTGAGCAGGCGGCAAAACCGTTGCCTTGCGTCAGACTAATATCCATAAGAACAATATCAAATGCCGCAGCCGTGGGTTTCTCGTGAGCAGTCGTAAGCTGCATCCTATTGCCACGCTGTATCTCACTACCAGGCTGTGCGCCGGTGGCGTAGGCAATGGCCGCGTCTTGCGTGTCACAGCACACTACCTGTGCGCCCTCGCTTATCAAGAGTTCAGAAAGCGTACGCACAATATCTCGGTCATCTTCTACCAACAAAATTCGGGCTTTCATGATGTGTCCTTATCTCTTTTCCTTATGCATACTTTATCTGAATTTGGAAATAAGCTTGTAGACGGATCCATGTACAAGCTGGTATAGAGCGTTTATATCCAAAGTATTAAGTAAATCCCACTTAACTTTAGGAAATTATCGAAAAAATAACTCACTCTATGCAGAATTTTCTTTTTTGGAACTGCTGTGCATGGAGTATTATTGAAGGGCATGGGCGTACCTTTAAGAAGGAAGGGTCGGCCATGTGCTTTATGAATGCTTTATTGATGCCGCTTGCATACGAGTGGTTCGCTATGTTCTAAGGAGAGGAAATGGCGAGAAAATTCAAATCCATGGACGGCAATGAGGCCGCCGCATGGGTGTCGTACGCTTTTACGGAAGTCGCAGGTATTTATCCCATTACGCCTTCTAGCCCCATGGCAGATCATGTAGATCAGTGGTCGGCGCGCGGGCTTAAAAACATCTTTGGAACCCCTGTCAATGTTGTAGAGATGGAGTCCGAGGGCGGTGCTGCTGGTACGATTCACGGATCTTTGGGTGCTGGTGCTCTTACCACCACCTATACCGCTTCCCAGGGCTTGCTCCTTATGATTCCTAATATGTACAAGATTGCTGCAGAGGGTCTTCCTGCGGTATTTCATGTGAGCGCCCGTACCATAGCTACGCATGCTCTTAATATCTTTGGTGATCATTCCGATGTTATGGCTGCTCGCCAAACCGGTTTTGCCATGCTTGCAGAAGGCAACGTGCAAGAAGTTATGGATCTTTCTCCTGTTGCACACCTTTCTGCCATCTCTGGCAAGGTGCCTTTTGTAAACTTCTTTGACGGTTTCCGCACGTCTCATGAGATCCAAAAGGTTGCTACCTGGGATTTTGATGATTTAGCAACCATGCTTGACCGTGATGCTGTCCAGGAATTCCGTGATCATGCTCTCAATCCAGAGCATCCAGCAGCTCGTGGTTCTCATGAAAATGGTGATATCTTCTTCCAGCATCGTGAGGCCTGCAACACTACCTATACTGAGCTTCCTGCCATTGTTCAGGGCTATATGGACAAGATCAATGGGAAGCTTGGCACCAGCTATCACCTGTTTGATTACTATGGCGCTGCCGATGCAGATCGCGTTGTCGTGTGTATGGGTTCTTTCTGTGACACTCTGGAAGAGGTTATCGACTACCTCAATGCTCATGGCGAGAAGGTCGGTCTGGTAAAGGTACGTCTATATCGTCCTTGGTCGGTCAAAGATTTTGTTGCCGCGCTTCCTGCAAGCGTTAAAAAGGTTGCGGTTTTGGATCGTACCAAAGAGCCTGGTTCCATTGGTGAGCCTCTGTATCAGGATGTAGTCTCTGCCTTGTATGAGGCTGGCAAGACTGAACTTGTTGTTGTGGGTGGCCGCTATGGTTTGGGTTCCAAGGATGAGCCCCCTGCGGCAGCCTTCTCCGTCTATGAAGAGCTTAAAAAAGACGCACCTCAGCGTGAGTTTACGATTGGCATTGTGGATGACGTTACCAACCTGTCCCTGCCCATGGATCCTGATGCTCCTAATACGGCCGCACAGGGTACTATTGAGTGCAAGTTCTGGGGTCTTGGTGGCGACGGTACCGTTGGCGCAAACAAGAACTCCATCAAGATCATTGGTGACCATACCGACAAGTACGTACAGGCCTACTTCCAGTATGACTCCAAAAAGACGGGTGGCGTAACCATTTCTCACCTGCGCTTTGGTGATGCACCTATTCGCTCTCCGTACTATGTAACCAAGGCAGACTTTGTTGCTTGTCATAACCCCAGCTACGTCATTAAGGGCTTCAAGATGGTCCGTGACGTTAAGCCTGGCGGCGCCTTCCTGCTTAACTGCCAGTGGAGTGATGAGGAGTTTAACAAGCACTTCCCAGCAAATGCTAAGCGCTATGTTGCCAAGAACAACATTTCTATCTACCTCATTGATGCAACTGATCTTGCTGCCAAGGTTGGCATGGGCAAGCGCACCAACACCGTATTGCAATCCGCATTCTTTGCGCTGGCAAACATTTTGCCTGCTGCCGATGCTTTGCAGTACATGAAGGATGCTGCCGAGAAGAGCTATGCTAAGAAGGGCCAGGCTATCGTCGAAGCTAACTGGAAGGCTATTGATGCTGGCGCTACCGCATTCCACAAGTTTGATGTTCCTGCGGATTGGGCAGACGCAAGTGATGAGCCCAGCCACCTGAGCCTTAAGGGCCGTGAGGCCATTGTAAAGCAGGTAAAGGAACTGCTTACCCCCATCAACCTTATGGATGGCGATTCCTTGCCCGTATCTGCCTTTGCTCACAACGCAGATGGTCAGTGGGAGCTTGGTGCGTCCCAGTACGAGAAGCGCGGCACTGCCGTATTGGTTCCTCATTGGGATGAAACCAAGTGCATCCAGTGCAACCAGTGCGCTTATGTGTGCCCTCACGCAACCATTCGTCCCTTTGCCATGACTGAGCAAGAGGCTGCAGCTGCTCCTGAAGCTACCCGTATGGTTGATCTCAAGATGCCTAAGAATACCGGCTATAAGTTTGGTATCACGGTCAGTCCTTTGGACTGCATGGGTTGCCACAACTGTGCAAACATCTGCCCTGCAGGAGCTCTGAGCATGGTTGCCCAGGAAGATGAGCTTGAACAGCAGCCCGTTTGGGATTACATCTATAGTGAGGTAAAGCAAAAGGACGAGCTGTTCTCCTCAAAGAACGTAAAGTCCTCTCAGTTCCACAAGCCTCTGCTTGAGTTCTCTGGCTCCTGTGCTGGCTGCGCAGAAACCAGCTATGCTCGTTTGGTAACGCAGTTGTTTGGCGATCGTATGTACATCTCCAACGCTACTGGCTGCTCTTCTATTTGGGGTAATCCTGCAGCTACATCGCCCTTTACGGTTACCGCTTGCGGTCATGGTCCTGCATGGAATAACTCTTTGTTTGAAGACAATGCAGAGCATGGCATGGGCTTTGAGCTTGGCTATGAGTCCCAGCAAAATCGTCTGGTTGCGGCAACACAGGCGTTGCTTGAGTCCGGTACGGTATCTGATGAGTTTGTAGAGGCTGCTACTGCTTGGATAGAGAACCGCAATGACAACGGTCGTTCACAGGATGTATCTGCGGCCTACATTGCTGCTCTTGAGGATAATGGTTCTGAGGCAGCTCAGGCAATTCTGGCAGACAAGTCCTTCCTCTCCAAGAAGTCCTTCTGGATCTTTGGTGGCGACGGCTGGGCCTACGACATTGGCTTTGGCGGCTTAGACCATGTTTTGGCATCTGGTCGTAACGTTAACGTCTTTGTCTTTGATACTGAGGTTTACTCCAACACCGGTGGCCAGGCTTCCAAGGCATCTAACTTTGGCCAGGTGGCACAGTTTGCTGCCGCCGGTAAGGACGTAAAGAAGAAGTCTCTTACAGAGATTGCCATGAGCTATGGCTATGTATACGTTGCTCAGGTAGCAATGGGTGCAAATCAGTCTCAGACGCTCAAGGCAATTGCCGAGGCAGAGGCATACGATGGTCCTTCTCTGATTGTTGGTTACAGCCCCTGCGAGATGCACTCCATCAAGAAGGGTGGCATGCAGCACGCACAGGAAGAGATGAAGAAGGCAGTCGAGTGCGGCTACTGGAACCTCTTCCGCTTTAACCCAGAGGCCGAGAAGGGCAAGAAGTTTAGCTTGGACTCCAAGGCTCCTAAGGAAGGCTACCGTGACTTCCTCATGAATGAGGCTCGTTATGCTCGCCTTACTACCGAGTTCCCCGAGCGTGCAGAAGAGCTCTTTGCTCGCAACGAGCAGGCAGCTATGGAGCGCTATGAGCACTTGCTCAAACTTAAGGAACTGTATGCCGAGCTGTAAGGTGTCTAAGTTCTAGTCTGCACATATAGGTGTTTCTTAAGAGCCGGAGGACAGATGTCTTCCGGCTTTTTTGCAAAAGGGGAACATCAGTAACGCGCAATGTCTTATATAACAATGTTCCTTTTTGCTATACTTATGCTATAGCTCTTAATGAATGGGGGTTGAGCAGCATGAAGACCTGGACCCTAAGAATATCCCTTGCCCTCCTTGGCTTGCTCGCCATAGTGGGAATCATTTTTTCATTTGGAGCGGTTCAAGAACTAACGTTCTTGAAAGAGGGATCTGTTAATGGGTTTAAGATTGATGACTCATATAGCGATCATAAAAGCGGTTTAGGCGATCCTTCCTTCCATACAGAAGATACCAGTAGCCGTTGGCAGCTGGTTGATACAAAGCAAAACATTACCAACGGAACGTTTGAGGCAACAGAAGACCCCAATATATTTCTGCTCAAAGATACAGAGGGAAATGAGTATGGTGTTGCGCACCTAGCCTATGCCTCAGGTAAAGGAGATCAGGGCTGTTTGTATCTCAAAAATAAGTCTGGTACAGCACTGTTCGATAAAGTAAGTAAGCATTCCAAGTTTTATGAAATCCGTGGTAAAGACGTCGTAACAGTGTATTCATAGTGTTTTGAACCATACCTTCTGACATAACCACTCGCTTTGCGGGTGGCTATGTCGTTTAAGATGCCTTTGTATCATATTTTTTGCCAGGTTTGGTGAGCAGTTCATAGAGTGAGAAAATAGAACTATCGATCATATACCTTCATAAGGAGTTTTGTATGAATCAGTTGGTTTCTCGCCGTGAAGCGCTTGGTTTGTTTGGTGCTGGCTGCCTCTTAACACTATCGGCGTGTTCCTCCACGTCTAAAAATAAAGACTCAGCTCCAAAAACCGAACAAGCTGCTAGCACGGTAACGGTACGCGTTGCCGCGCTTAAAGGCCCTACTGCTATTGGCCTTTTGCCCATGATGAAAGACACCTCCGGTATTCCTACAGCGGATAGTGCCACCACGCCACAAAAAGCTGAAGGCATTACCTATTCCTATACCATTTCTGGTGCGCCCGATCAGGTACTACCTCTTGTTATCAAAGGGGATACCGATATTGCTTTGGTACCCTCCAATGTTGCGTCGGTGCTTTATAACAAGACTAAGGGTGCTGTACAGGTTATAGACATCAATACCTTAGGTGTGCTGTCCATTGTTAGTGCCGACACATCCATCTCTACATTTGCAGACTTAGCAGGTCGTACCGTATACCTTGCTGGTCAGGGTGCAAGTCCTGAGTATACCTTCCGCTACCTGCTCAACCAAGCTGGTCTTGCCGATAAGGTTACGCTTGAGTTTAAGAGTGAGCATACCGAGTGCGTAGCACTTCTTTCGTCTGATCCCCAAGCTGTGGCCATTCTTCCTCAGCCTTTTACCACTGCCGCTATGGCAAAAAATACCAGTCTCAAGGCTCCCATCGCACTGGCTGATGTTTGGAGTGAATATGCAAAGGATACGGGCAGCCAATTTGTTACGGGTGTAACGGTGGTCCGTAAGGAATTTGCCCAGCAATATCCCGATGCTATCACAGATTTTCTCGCTCGCCATACACGTTCGGTTGATGCCGTCAACAATGATCCTGCTTCTGCTGCAGCCCTAGTGGTGGAGGCCGGCATTGTTGCTAACGAGAAGATTGCCGAGGCTGCAATTCCAAACTGCAACATCGTGAGTGTGACGGGAGAAGCCATGAAGAAGGCACTTTCTGGCTATCTGAGTGTGCTTAATGAGTTTGATCCCACTTCCGTGGGCGGCAAACTTCCCGATGATGATTTTTATTACAGTGTTTAGAACGGCATCATGAGGAATTTGAAACTATTCACTATATCTGACAGTGCCTGTAACAAGGTGCTATCACGTATTGGCGCCATTATGCTGTGGCTTATAGTTTGGTTGCTCATTGCGCTGGCAGTTGATAATGATTTGATTTTAGTAAGTCCCTTTGTTGCCCTTGCACGTTTAGGGCGCATCGTTTGTTCTGCCGCCTTTGCAAGCGCCGTGGGCTTCTCGTTTGTGCGCATTGTGCTTGGTTTTAGCGTTGGGTTTGCTGCTGCATTTGCTCTAGGCATTGGAGCTGCGCACTCACGGCTTCTTAAAACCGTGCTTGAACCTGCTGTCTTAGCGCTTAAAAGCACACCCATTGTGTGCATCATTGTGTTGTTGCTTATGTGGGTGGGATCCAAAGGCGTTTCTGCCCTTGCCGTGTTTCTTGTTGTATTTCCTGCAATCTACCTTGCAACACTACAGGGCATGGAAAGTTCTTCGGATGATCTGCAGCGCCTGTTGGAAGTATTTGGCGTTGCTTCTGCTCGCCAGTTTTTAGCCGATGGCTACCAACAAGTGCTCCCATACCTGATTGCTGCCAGTAAACATGCCTGTGGCATGGCTTGGAAAGCCGGAGTGGCGGCAGAGCTAATTGGCACACCCACAGGCTCTATGGGGTATTTCATATACCAGGCAAAAGTTTTGTTTGAAGTAGGCGATGTATTTGCTTGGACCATTGCCGTGGTAGCTTTATCGTGGTTAGGCGAGAAGTGCTTTGTGTGGTTGCTTGCGCAATCTGGCGGCTGGGCTCTAAAACTGTCTTTGCTAGGGCTTACGCCGTCTCGTGCCACTGCTGGGCAGCCTACTGCTGGTGGTCGGTTTGTTGTTAAGACAAGCGCCACTGGTAATCGACCTACTGCTGGGGGAGTAGAGCTTGTGCGTTTGTGTGATGCCGTACTGGGATACGACTGCAGCTATGCAACAGATGCTTTTAATTTTGTCCTACACCAAGCTGAATGCCTTGTGATCTGTGATCCTTCTGGTGCAGGAAAAACCACGTTCATTAATAGCATTGCAGGACTTCTTCCTGTTTTAGAAGGCCAAAGACATGTTGCTCCTTGGCTAAGGTTCTCTCTCATGAGCCAGCAAACCTTATTGGTAGAAGCACTGTCTGCCGTGCAAAATGTTCAGTTGGTATGCGGAGCATATGTATCAGAGCACAAGATTCGTACCGTGTTGGGCGAGCTACTGATGCATGATGAGTCTGAAGCTGTGTTAGATAAGCCTGTTTGTCAGTTATCTGGCGGTCAGCGCCGTCGTGTGGAGCTTGTCCGTGCGCTGTTGCATGATTCAAATGTGGTGCTGCTGGATGAGCCATTTTCATCATTGGATTATAAGACGCATGAACACGCAGCACAGTTTGTGAAGGACTATTTAAAGGGCCGTGCTTTGTTGGTGGCTTCTCATGCTTCAAATGAAGCGCGGCTGCTTGATGCAACCGCGCTGGAACTATTTTGTAAGAATAGCTCTGATTTGTAAGGGTGGCTCTGATCGAGCATTACAAGTTTGAACTATACCGTAAGGTGGCAGTAATCCCGTAAGGCAGCATTAAACAGCACTGTCAACAGCACTGTCCGCAAGTGCTTCCTGTAATGCGGGACTGAGCGTTCCCTGAGATAAGATGGTTACCTGGTGCATAGCTCGACTGATGGCAGTGTACAGGCGGCGGCGAGATAGATCTGAGTTGTCATACTCCGTTGCCTGAGCATCGGGGATGATGACCTCGTCAAATTCTAAGCCTTTAGCCAGCGCAAGATCAATAAGAATAACGCCCTCTTTAGGAAGTGGCTCATTATCGCGTACGCGCACCACGGTATCACCGAGCTGCTTGGCCAGCCAAAAGACGCGATCCTTGTGGGCACAAAGTACTGCTGTTAGACCTTCACGTTCATGGGCTTGCGCTACTGCTTGGCGTATGCACGCCAGATATTCATCGGTATTCTCGATAGCCATAACTTGGGGTTTAACACCGGGACGATGAATGGAGCGTAGGGTACGTCGTTCGCTGGGATCCAACAAGTGGCCAAAGAGTTGCGTAATCTCTGGAGAAGAACGGTAGCTGGTGGTGAGCTTGATGGCCTCGATAGCACCATGGCTTTGCACAAAGATGTCTTTGATCTCCTCAAAGCTAGCAGTGCCCTCAAAGATTGCCTGATGTTTGTCACCAAGCAGCATAAAATGAGCGCGTTTAAAGTAACGCGAAAGCACAATGAGCTGCGTGGCGGTGTAGTCCTGCACCTCATCAATAAGAACAAAGCGAGCATCACGAGCGTTTATGCCAGTAATGAGCATCTTAAGGTAGAGCCACTCCGCTGCAGTCAGGTGATCTGTTTTGAGCATACGCATACCAATGCGATCAAAGCGCAGCCAGTTTACCTTCTCGATCTCTTCGTGGGCATCCGAGAAACGCAGGTCAACATAGCGTTTGGCATAGGCTTGCGTTTCCTCGTCATTGACGGGATTGAGGGATTCTCCAAACAGCTCTACCTGCTCTTCGAGACTAAGAGAAAGCATTTCCTCTTGAAGGTCTTCGTTTTTAGCAAGCTGGCCTAGGCGGCGATTCAGCCGCTCATGCAGCTCATCCTTGGTAAGGGCAATGAGCTTAGGACTGGGTGGGAACTGAGAAAACTTTGCAAGGGCTGAGGCGATTTGTTGGGACTTAAGGAGCACCGTGTCATGCATGCGGATTTCTTTGAAGTCTTCATCTTGGAAGCTCAGACCAGATAGGGCTGCTTGTAGAGCAACAAGACTTTCTGGAGAATCATCAGCACCGGAATTGCGCTCGGATAAGCCAAGCTGGGACATGAAGCTCTTCCAAGTAAAGACCTGTGGATTAGACTCGCCAAGGGAGGGGAGTACTTGGTCAATGTAAGACTCAAAGACACTGTTGGGTGTAAAGAGATACACCTGGTCAGGGCGTAGTGTTTCTCGCTCTTGATAGAACAAATAGGCAATGCGCTGCAACAAAACGGAGGTCTTGCCAGAGCCTGCAATACCATCAACGAGCAGAGCTGGGACATCGGCATGCCGAACAATTTGGTTTTGTTCACGCTGAATGGTTGCGGTGATTGCTTGGAGCTTCTCGGAGTGATGCCGCTTGAGGGTATTGAGCAGCATGGAGTCTTGGATGGCAACCGTGGTATCAAAGTAGTTATGCAGCGTGTTACGAAAGATGTCATACTGCCGACGCAGCTCCAGCGTAACCCTGCGCTCTTTCCCGTCCACCAGATAGGACGTTTTACCCATTTGCTGGTTGTAGTAGGTTTCCGCCACGGGGGAGCGCCAGTCCACAATGAGAGGGCGACGTGCATTATCGGTCACTCCTGCAGCGCCAATGTAGATGTCACGCGCAGGTTGGTTGGGGCGCATCTGCAGACGTACCATGGCAAAGTAGGGGCGCTGGAGCGCAAGAAGGATACGCCGTAGTTTGTCTACCGAGAAATCATGGTATTGGTTATAGGCATCAATGACCGCATTAAGCGTTTCTATTGCTGCCAAGGTTTCCATGGTTTCATCCGCGCCACCAAAGTCTATGCGGATCTCATCCGAAAGGTCTCGCAGGTCTTGAGCAGCACCTTTGTGAGCGGTTTCTAGCTCTGAGTTAAGGGCATCGCGCAGCTCGACCAGCGTGTTATAGGTTTGCGTTAGGTGCTCTTGCTCGGCAACAAATATGGGATCTTGTTGCGTGAGCTGATCAGCGGCATGAGCGGTGTTGGAGGCATCAGCGGTATGAGCGGCATGAGCGGCGTCGGCGTGTGGACTGCCCTCGCTGGGATCAAATGTATCTTGAGACATATAACCTTTTTCTATTAGTCTTCTTCTACGGCGTTGGCAATAAAGCGCTTGAGTTCATCCAAACCTTGTCCCGTTTCCGAAGAGGTAATGACCATAGCCATACGGTCCAAGCCAAACTGTTTGGCAAGGGCGTTTGCCTGGGCATTTTGTTTATTCTTACTCAGTTTGTCTGCCTTGGTGAGGGCAACAATAAAGGGAATTTGATTTGCTGTTAAGAAATGCAACATCTGTACATCCAGCTTTTGAGCATCGTGGCGAATATCCACCAAAGCAATAACCAGGTTAAAGCTGCGATTATCGCTAAAGTAACCATCGATAAGATCTGCCCAGCGCTGACGTTCACCCTTGTTGACCTTTGCAAAACCGTAGCCGGGAAGGTCTACAAAACGAATCCCATCCGCCTCAAAAAAGTTGATAGTTGCGGTCTTGCCAGGCTGAGAAGAAACTCGAGCCAGTGCTTTGCGACTAAACAGCTTATTGAGCAGCGAAGATTTGCCTACATTGGAGCGGCCAGCAAACGCAATCTCTGGAGTTGTGGACTCTGGAAGCTGCGCGGCAGTGCCAAAAGAGGCTTCGTAGCGCGCATTTTGGTAGTTGATAGCCATGAGGTCCTCTCAAAAGCAAACATACTAGGAGATAGATAATTCTACCAGCCAAAATATTAGCGGGACTGAACATCCTCAAAAAAGCCCACACGATAGTTGGTAAAGATGGTTGAGCCTTCCTGTTGTGTGGCATCCAAGTCTACATCTGCCCAAATGCCAAAATCATGATCGCCTTCGGGATCACTAAAGATTTGGTGAACATGCCAAACATGTGCGCTTTTCTCGTCAGATTCATCAATGGAGAGATAAGCGGTGCTGCGTGCGTCTGCGTCCAGCAGGATTTCTGTGTGCACCTCAAAATACGCATCAAGTGCCTGTTGCCACACCAGTTGGCGCCAGCCCCAATCGGAGTCAAGATCGCCGAGTTTATCGGTACGACCAAAGGCGGCAAGGCGCACGCGCGCAAACAGGGAGTTGCGCACCAAAAGGGTAGTGCCATGACGATCAACCACAACGGCATCGGGGGCATGAGGAGCGGCATACTGTGCCCCCTGGTCCTGTGAGCTATCCTGAGACCATTCATCAATAAGGCTGGAGTCCGTGGTGCGCACCACAATAGAAAGCCAGCTAATGATGTCGGCCAGACGCTCATCTATGAAGTGCTCGGGAATGGTGTGTGCGAGCGTACGATACGCATCGGATAGATAGCGCAAAAGCGTTCCCTCGGAGCGGGAAAGCTTGTAACAGCTGCTATAGGTTTTAAAGTCAGAAGCGGACTCAACCATTTGGCGCAGTATGCTCTTGGGGGCTAGGGCATAGTCTGCTGCCCAGGGCACCTGCTCACAATAGCTGGCAAAAGCCTGTGTAAGCAGCTCTTCTAGAGGTTTGGGATAGGTGATTTCCTGTACCTGTTGCATGCGCTCGTCATATTCCACACCTTGTGCTTTGAGCGTTGCCAGTGCTTTGCTGCGCAGCTCTTTTTCTTGAGCGCGCAAAATCTGGCTGGGATTGTCCAGCGTTGCCTCCACCATGGAAATAAGGTCGAGGGCATAGTTGGTATCTTGGGGATCGAGCAACTCAAGGGCAGCCAACATAAAGGGCGAGAGAGGCTGGGTAAGCAGGAAGTTTTGTGGCAGATCGGTCTCAAGGGCGTAGTTGGCAGGACCAAGGGGTGTGTCTGCAGGAACGTCTCGAGAGATCACTTGTGCGTCTAACAGTGTTGCCAGCACCTCATCTATATGCTGAGAAAGCTCCGCTTTTTGAGCATCTGTCTGCGCAGATTCATCCACGAGCGCATGAAGGCGACTCCACGCATCAGCGCCTTGTTCCACCCCTGCAAGCACTATGGAGTTGGTAATTTTGAGGTGTGGGCGAAGAGGCTCTGGTGTAGCTGCAATGAGCCGTTCAAAGGTTTTGTTGTTCCAGCTGACAAAGTCGTGCGGTGGTGTTTTAGGTTTAATCTTGCGGATCTTCTTGGGATCTCCAGCTGCCTTAAGAAGCGCACGTGCACGCTCAATGTCATATTCATTTGCCTGAGCAATAACGCGACCCTCTGTATCAAAGCCAGACCGCCCTGCACGTCCAGCAATCTGATGGAATTCTCGTGCGTTAAGCCGTCGCATACGATGGCCATCAAATTTGGTGAGTTGTGTGAGCAGCACGGTGTGTATGGGCACGTTAATCCCCACGCCCAAGGTATCGGTTCCGCAAATAACGGGGATAAGTCCTTGCTGTGCAAGCCGTTCTACCAGTAGGCGATAGCGTGGCAGCATGCCTGCATGGTGTACTCCAACGCCGGTAAGTAAGAGCCGTTTAAGGGTTTTGCCAAAGGCCGTGTTAAAACGAGCACCTTTAAGCGCGTCTTTAATCTGATCACGCTGTTCTTTGGTGGATACGCCATAACTGGCTAAGGCTTGGGCACTTTTAACTGCAGCTTCTTGCGAGAAATGCACAATGTAGAGTGGGGCATCCCCGTCGCGCAGCGCGAGCTCTACCGTGGCCTCCAGGGGTGTCTCGACAAACTCATACGATAAGGGCACGGGACGCGGTGCCGTAAGTACCAGATCAACGGCACGACCTGTATGTTTCTCCAGAGCTTGTGTGATGGCATTCACGTCACCCAAGGTGGCGCTCATCAGTAAGAATTGTGTATGCGGTAGCGTGAGCAGTGGAACCTGCCAGGCCCAACCACGATCAGAGTCGCCATAGTAGTGGAACTCATCCATAACCACGCAGCCTATGTCTGCTTGCATACCAAAGCGTAGAGCATCCTGTGCAAGGATTTCTGCGGTACAACAAATAATGGGTGCCTGTGCGTTTATGACCACATCACCGGTAATCATGCCCACATTGTCTTTGCCAAGCACGTCACACAGGGCAAAGAACTTCTCGGAAACCAACGCCTTAATAGGGGCAGTGTAATAGGCGCGACGATCGGTGCACACCGCAAGAAAGCATAGACCCAACGCCACCAGAGATTTTCCTGAGCCGGTAGGCGTGCCCAAGATTACATGGTTGCCTGCCGCAAGATCGAGAAGCGCTTCTAGCTGGTGATCCCAGGGTTCAATAGCTTGGTCTGCAACCCAGTCAAGGTACAGATCCAGCGCTTCATCTGCGGGGATATTTGCATAGCTCTCATCATCGGGCCAAGGAATGCGCTCACCTAGTGTTACTTGGGCGGGGCAGTCGGTCATAGTAAGCCTTTCTTGCTTGAAGGTGTCGGTTTAATCCTACTCCACCACCCAGACATATAAGGCCACAAGCGCATATACTTATACAGGCGTACTGTTCTGCAGACGTACTATAGACGTATTGTTGTGCTGTACCTTGTTTAGCTAAGCTCAAAGGAGCATTCATGGATAAAATTGCAAGTTTTACGGTTAATCACTTGGTCTTAGAACCAGGACTGTATGTATCGCGTAAGGATCAAGATAGTACAACCGGGTCGGTTATTACCACCTTTGATCTGCGCATGACCGCTCCTAATAGGGAGCCTGTTATGAATACGGCAGAGCTGCATACCATTGAGCATCTAGGTGCTACGTTTTTGCGTAATGATGAGCAGTGGTCTAGCAAAGTGGTGTACTTTGGACCAATGGGGTGCCGTACTGGTTGTTACTTGGTGGTGTTTGGTGACTATAGCTCGCGCGAGGTACTTGATCTGGTAATACGTATGTTTGAGTTTATACGAGACTTTACCGGAGACATTCCTGGCGCGGCGCCTGAAGAATGTGGCAACTACCTTGATCAAAACCTTGGGATGGCTCGGTGGCTTGCACGGCGGTATTTGGATAACACACTGTATGTCATTGACGATAAACACCTTGTCTACCAGGACTAGTCCAGGACTAGTAAGAGCAACCGTACAATGCTGTATACGCAACAGGAGCACGGGTTTCTCGTCCGTGTTATGTGCGGTATTTTGCGGTATAGTAGTCCGGTTCGAGTAAGCAACCGTGAGGATGTATATGGTCATTCCAGATTTACAGCTGTACTATCGCCCTACCTGTCCGTTTTGCGTTAAGGTTCTGCGCTTTATGGAGCGTCACAACATCACTATAGGCTTGCATAATGTGAGTGAAAGCCCTGATGACCTTGCCTTTCTTGTGACAAAAGGTGGCAAGCAGCAAGTGCCCTGTTTGTTCATAGATGGGGCGGCTCTGTACGAGTCTGATGCCATTATTGAATATCTTGATCGTGTTTTTGCGTAGCAACTACGATTGATAAGCGGCTTTCGGGTCGCTTTTTTTGTGCTACTTGGTATAGTCTGACTAAGGATGAAAGGCGTGCATCGTGAGTAATCAATCAACTGGTCAGTCATGGCATGTGGCTTCTAAAAAACCTGCTACAACGGCAAACAAAGCACTTGAACAACTGGTGCAAACAGCTCAAGAAGCGCTTGTTTCTGGCAAAGCGGTACCAGAGGCCTTGGATGCGCTACAAGCAAACGCTGCATTGCTTGATGCAGTAAGCTGCGTGGATTTGTTGGAACGTGCGGCATGTTTAGGCAATCTGGCCATACTGCAACGTTTGTGGAGCATGCTGGCACCGTTTGCCTATTCATCATGGGCGCTTGCTTTGGCATTGCGCTGCGGACATGAGGATTGTGCGCGCTGGCTGCTTATGCAGGGCGTGGATCTTTTGGCCGATCCTAACCCGCAGGTGCGTCGTGATATTGCCATGTCCGTGCACGATGGTGTGTATACGCGCTTTGATCTGGTCCGTTCTAGTCCTACGCTGTTTTTAAACCTGATGGATCAGACGGTTGCGACCGAGATCTTTGAGGACTTTAGTGCTCATGAGGCCTTGACGGGCGCCGCCTACACGTTTCCCACCAATCTACAAACCACCTGTGACGTTGTGTACACCTTAGCCTCTGAGGGGCTGTTTGATGCAACGGTTTTTGATGACGTCTACCGAGCCTGTGTGGTGCGTGCGTGGCATAGCATTAGGCACGCCTCCGAGCGCGATGACGTTACAGCAGATATATGTTTTGATTTGGCGCGCAAACTGCTTGTTTTGTATAACAGCCATGAGATGGGTTCTCCTGTTATAAAGCAGGTCATGGGTGCGCTGGTGGTGCCGCGTGCGGATAGCCGTGTGGTGCGCTTTGTGTGTCAACAGATGCCCTCTGTTTTTCTAGGGCGCCTCACTGCACTTACGTGGCTGCAGGCAGATATTGATCTTGTGGTAGAGATGGTTGGCTACCTACGTCCCAGCAAGCGCATTGACGCCAATACCACACTTTTGTGTGTGCTCGCAAAAAATGGCAAAATTGCCCAGCTCAAACAGGTTGGCAATTGGCCTGACGCCTTTGATGAGAAAAGCTTTGATAAAGCCATAGATGCCGCATCCCAAGCGGGCTATGCAGAGGCAGCAACGTGGCTTCTCAGCCGCAAGCACCAGCTTTTCTCGCCCGTTGTGTCGGATGATTTTCTCGATGAGTTCTTGTTGTAGTACGTTTGTGGGCTACAGCCTGTAAAAGGAGGTAGACGTGGATTCGCAAGAGTCTGCTTTGGCGCAGCGCATTATGCAGCTTACGCAAGGCATGCTGGTGGCAAACAACCATTTTCTGGCGGGTTCTTTGGGGCTCTTGCAGCTGGAGCTACGTGAGCAAAAGCAGAGCTTTTCTACGAATGGCTCAGTATTGTTTGTAGATACTCACCGTGTCATTACTACCTATTTGGAGGAGCAGCAACCTCCTTTGCACGATTACGTTCATGTTTTGGCACACTGTTTGTTTTTGCATCCCTTTGTGGGCAGTCATGTGCACAGCGCTGCATGGAGTTTGGCGTGTGACATCATTGCAGAGATGATCGTGGCAGATATTGTGGGTGCACGTCCCGGAGAGCGTGGCGATAAGATCGAGGCTGTTCTTGAGGCTCTCTATGATGATTTTGCTGGAAAGTTAACTGCTGAGCGCCTCTATCACAGCTTTAGTACGGGCGGCTATGCCAATATGCGCTCCATATGGCAGCCCTTGTTCTTTGTAGATGACCATGAGGCATGGTTTGCTTCTCATGCGCAGTCGCTGCCACAGCAACAATCGGGTTCTCGTAGTGAGTCCAGCAATCAAGGCCCTGGTGGCACAAAAGCTGGTCAACAGGATTTTAGTGCTCTACCACAGGACTCAGGCACCTCTGACTCAAAAAGCCAAAGCTCAGAAGCTGCAAAAGACGGTTCTGACTCGTATAGGGATTCGGGTGAGGAGCTGGATAGGGAGCTGGATGAGCCTGCTAATCTTGAGCAAGCATCCCAGCTTGACCAGGCACGTGAGCAAGAGAATGCTGCACTGTCCGAGCCGGACCATACCCAGCAGCAAAGCGCCACGATCAAAGAAAAAGAGGCCCAGCTTTCGCTTACGCCAGAGCAAATGAAGCGTGCAGAGGAGAGTTGGTCAAAAGCTGCGCGTTCTATGCGCGTGGACTTGGAGACGCTTTCGCGTGAACGCGGCTCTAAGCTGCGCGGACTTATGCACCAGCTTACTGTAAGTCAACATGAAGAGATAGACTACCGGGAGTTTTTGCGGCAGTTTGCAACCTATCAAGAGGATATGCGCTTATCGGAAGATGAGTTTGACTACATTTTTTACACCTACGGGCTGTCACTCTATAAGGATATGCCGCTGATAGAGCCGCTGGAGTACAGCAATAAAAACCGTATTCGGGACTTTGTCATTGTGCTGGATACCTCCAGTTCGGTCACAGGCAAAATCGTGCAGCAATTTGTGGACACCACCTATGACGTGCTGTGCAGTACAGAGTCTTTCTTTGAGAAGATAAACGTACACATCATCCAGTGCGATCTACAGGTGCGCAGCGATACCAAAATCACGAGCGTGCAGGAAATGAACCAGTGGCGACAAAAAATTGATCTGCATGGCTTTAGTGGTACCGATTTTAGGCCGGCATTTCGCTATATTCAGGAGTTGCGTCAAAAAGGTGAATTTGATGATCTTGCGGGCGTCATTTATTTTACCGATGGCTGGGGCATATATCCAGAAACTATGCCACCATTTAAGGCAGCTTTCATCTTTTATGATGAAGACCATCGTCCTGATTTGGTTCCCGCATGGGCCATTCAGCTCACTATAAATTCTGGTCAGTTTGAGTCTCTGTCCGTTTATTAAGCTCACACAAGGAGCCGTGTATGAACATCAGCGAAGCAACATCCCAGGTAGAAGGTGCAATTAAAGCATACTTGTCCAAAGATGAGTTTGGTGCGTATCGCATTCCGTTTATGATGCAGCGTCCGCTTATTCTTATGGGACCTCCAGGTATTGGTAAAACGGCTGTTGTTGCTCAGATTGCTCAGCGCATGCACATCAATTTTGTGAGTTATTCCATCACGCACCATACGCGTCAGTCTGCGTTAGGCTTGCCCTATATTGATACATCCGAATTTGCCGGCCAGCAGTATCGCGTTTCTCGCTATACCATGAGCGAGATCATTGCGGCGGTTCATGATGCCATTCAAAAAACGGGCATTTCCGAGGGCATCCTCTTTTTGGATGAGATTAACTGTGCAAGTGAAACGCTCATGCCGGCGATGTTGCAATTTTTGCAGTATAAGACTTTTGGCCAGCATCAGCTTCCAGCGGGTTGGGTTATTGTGTGTGCTGGTAATCCGCCCGAGTATAATCGCGCGGCGCGTGAGTTTGACCCCGCTATGATGGACCGTATGAAGCGTATAGACATTGAGGCAAACCTAGATGTTTGGCAAAAGTATGCGGTTACTTCTGGCGTTCATCCAGCTATTACTACCTTCCTATCCAATAAACCCGAGGCGTTTTACAAGGTTCGTGCCGCAGCAACAGGTGCACGCATTGTTACGGCTCGTGGTTGGGAAGACCTCTCACGCATGATCTATGCCTACGATGCCGAGAAAATCAAGGTTGACCTCAATCTTATTTCTCAGTACATCCAAGACGGGCGCATTGCAGAAGACTTCTCCTTGTACCTTGATCTGTTTCGCAAGTATGAAGATGACTACAAGGTGGCTGATATCTTAGATGGTTCGGTAGACAGCAGCATTGTGTCTCGTGCTGCGGACGCACCGTTTGATGAGCGCATTGCCGTAGTCAACTTGCTCATAAGCGTCATTCTTAACGAAGTGCATGCGCAGCAGATATACGAGCAGTCCTGTCGAGCACTTAAAAACCAGCTTGTGGCTTTAGCACCTACGGCCACCAGCAGCTCTGACATGCCCGTGCTTACCAAGATAGACGAGTGTGCTTCTCAGGCTACAACCAAGCTGGTGGATGCACAAAATGAAGGCAAGGTATCTTCCGAGCAGCTATCCAAGCTCACGAGTAGCGCCTCGCTTTGGGAGCAAATTCGCATGCAAGCACATCGTGCGGCGATGGAGCCTGCCGTCCAAAGCGCTTCTGTTCAAGATGCTAACGCCATGGTTTTCTCGGCAGCAAAGGAAGCATTCAATGATGCCTGTCGCGTGATGGCACAAGACGTCCATACCATTACAACGCATGTGAACAATGGACTGGCATTTTTGGAGGCTTCTTTTGGGAGTGCTCAAGAAATGCTGGTTTTGGTGAGTCGTCTGTCCTGTGACCATGTCTTTATGGCCTTTGTTTGCGCACATCCCATTGAGGCATTTGTACAACAAAGCAAAGCCCTCATGTTCCATGAACGTGGTCTGGATCTGTTAGAAGAGGCTCAAGCGCTTGTTCAAGATCAGGAGATTATTCTGTAGCGACATGTTTTAAAGCCGTAGATTATATTGGTTATATACTAGGTGCTATCTATCATATAAAAACCTTTGTAGAAAGGACAAGATAATGGCTTGTACAACTATTTTGGTAGGTAAGAAGGCCTCACTTGATGGCTCTACCATCATTGCACGCAATGAGGATTCTGGTTCCACTGAGTTTAACCCCAAAAAGTTTAAGGTGATTCAGCCATCAGATCAGCCTACTACGTATACCAGCGTTTTGAGCCACGTATCCATTCCTCTGCCCAACAATCCCATGCGGTACACCTCGGTACCAGAGGCTGTGGATGGCCATGGCATCTGGGCTGCTGCCGGTGTAAACGAGAAGAACATTGGCATGACAGCAACAGAGACCATCACCTCTAATGAGCGCGTTTTGGGTGCCGATCCTTTGGTTGAGTATCGTCCTGCCAAGGGCAAGCCTGGTGATGCGGACTGTCAGCCTGAAGTTGTGGGCGGCATTGGTGAGGAAGACATGGTTACCCTGGTGCTTCCTTACATTAATTCTGCTCGTGAGGGCGTGACGCGCCTGGGTGCTTTGCTGGAGCAGTACGGTACCTATGAGATGAACGGCATTGCTTTTTCTGATACCGATGAGATTTGGTGGCTTGAAACCATTGGTGGCCATCACTGGATTGCTCGTCGTGTCCCGGATGAGATGTATGTAACAATGCCCAACCAGCTGGGCATTGACGCCTTTGATTTGGACGACGCAGAGGGTGAGCAGCGCATTTGTATGGCAAGCGCCGATCTTCGTGAGTTTATCAAAAAGTATCGTCTGGATAAGTTGGATGGTACCAATGAGCTGAGCCTTGGTTGGATTGATGTAGATCCTGAGGCGGGCCATACCGTCTTTAATCCTCGTCTTGCGTTTGGCAGCAAGTCCGATGCGGATCACGTATACAACACGCCTCGCGCTTGGAATATGCACCGCGTGCTTAACCCTCATATGGAGTGGGATCAGAAGGGTACGGGTTGGCTGCCTGAGGAGGATGACATTCCTTGGTGCCTTGAGCCCGAGAACCCCATTAGCATTGAGGACGTCAAGTATGTGCTGTCCCTGCACTACCAGGGAACACCCTACGATCCCTACAGCCACTATGGTGATGACTCACAGCGTGGTAAGTATCGCCCCATTGGCATTAACCGCAACGGAGAGCTTTTGGTTATCCAGTTGCGCCCCTACATGCCTCAGGCAATTCAGGCGGTCGAATGGCTGGCCTATGGCTCCAACGTGTTTAACGTTTTGGTACCGTTGTATGCCAATACTAACGAGAACCCCGAGTATCTTTCTAACACTACAGCACGCGTAACCAGTGAGAGCTTCTACTGGGCCAACCGTCTGGTGGCTGCTTTGGCAGATGCCCACTATCGTGAGTGCGCATCCCATATTGAGCGTTACCAGGAAGCCTTTGGTGCTGCTGCTCGTGCTTCGCTCAATCGCTGCGATGACGCAATTATCGAGAAGGACCTTTCCTATGAAGCTGCTGCTTCTGAGCTTGCTCTTGCCAACCAAAAACTGGTAGACGAACTCAAAGTACAGACCGACGACTTGCTGGACAAGGTTTTGTTTGACGCAAGTCTTGGAATGCGCAATGGGTATTCTCGCTCTGATGCCTAGCGATAAGGAATAGTGTGCGCTATCCGCATCCGCTTGGACCCTCTCAAACAATCGGTGTAGTAGCTCCTTCCTTTGGAGCTACTACTGAGCCGTATATATCTGCTACAGCCTCTGCATACAAGCAGTTTGCGCAGCGTGGATACGCGGTACATGAGTGGAGCTGTGTTCGTGCTAGTGATGGCATAGGCATTTCTTCTACACCTTTGCGATGTGCACAAGAACTCATGGATGCCTATTGCGGCTCTGAGGATGATGTCCTGATTTCTGCAGGGGGCGGCGAGCTTATGAATGAGGTTATCTCTCATCTTGATTTTGAGAGACTTAACGTCGCCCAGCCTAAGTGGTTTATGGGGTATTCGGATAACACCAACTTTGGGTTTTTGCTCCCAACGCTTTGTGATATTGCTAGTCTGTATGCTCCCTGTGTTTCAAGTTTTGGGATGCAGCCTTGGCATGGTGCTCTAGAAGATGCGTGGGAGGTGTTTACCACAGCTCAGGCAGGTAAAACCCTTCGGGTTCATTCATATGAGTGCTGGGAGCTTGACTCACACAAGGATGAACAGCATCCGCTTGTACCGTATAACACGACTGAGCCATCAGATATTCTCGGCTTTGTACAGGGGGTTCCTGAACCTACGATAGCTGCTCAAGGTCGCTTGTTGGGTGGGTGTTTGGATATCCTTATCAATCTGTGTGGTACGCGTTTTGACAGTGTCGCTCGCTTTAATGAGCGTTATGCTTCCGATGGCGTGATATGGTTTTTGGAAGCCTGTGATCTTGGCCCTCTCCAAGTGCGCCGGGCGCTTTGGCAACTGGCAGAGGCGGGATGGTTTGCTTGTGCACGGGCGCTTGTGTTTGGTCGTCCCTTGCGTAAGTTTGACCAGGCATTTGGGCTTACACAGGAACAAGCGGTTCTTGGTGCCTGTGCTGAGTTGGGCATTACGGTTCCCGTTATTCTTAATGCAGATATTGGGCACCTCCCTCCTATGATGCCTTTGGTTTGCGGGAGCGTCGGGGATCTTAGGTTTGAAGATACTTCTTTACACGTCACGATGACGTTGATATAAGCAGCTTGTGAGGTTTGTTATATGAGTAAGGTTCTTGTGGCAATGAGCGGTGGCGTGGATTCTTCCGTTGCTGCCCAGTTATTGCTTGAACAAGGACATGAGTGTATTGGTGCCACTATGATGTTGGCGCGCAATAGCACCTGCTGTCGTTTGGAAGATGCTATTGATGCAAAGTCCGTGTGTATAAAATTAGGAATTCCTCATCTTACCTTTGATCTCACTCGCGAGTTTGACCAAGAAGTCATTAGGCGTTTTGTAGAGGGATATGCTGCCGGTGCTACTCCCAATCCTTGTATTCAATGTAATCGCTGGCTTAAGTTTGGTTTGTTTTGGCAGCGTGCCCAGGCATTGGGCTGTGAATACATTGCAACGGGCCATTACGCACGTGCACAACGAGACGAACAAGGTATCATGCAGCTGTATACTGCTGCAGACACGCTTAAAGACCAAAGCTATGTGCTGTATCCTTCGGTGCCTGAGGTGCTGGAACATTTGCTTTTGCCTTTGGGAGATATCGCATCAAAAGATGAGGTACGCGCTATTGCCCAGCGCTGTGGATTTGACAATGCCCACAAGCACGATAGCCAAGACATATGTTTTGTGCCCGATGGAGATTACGCCGCCTTTCTCGAGCGCCAAGATGGATTTGATTCGAGTGAGGGTGACATTGTCGATATGAACGGTAAGGTGCTTGGTCGTCATAAGGGTATTGGTCACTACACCATTGGTCAGCGCAAGGGCCTTAACGTTTCTCTGGGGAAGCGCATGTATGTAGTGGATATTGATCCTGTATCCAATACGGTTGTGATGGGGGACACCAGCGCCTTAATGAGTCAAGATTTTGATGCAATTCAAGCGCTCTGGCCTTCCGGTGTTGCCCAGGATGTTATTCATGCGGATGCAGTGGTGTCCTATCATGGCTATCGGCATCCCGCTACCATTACAAGAACGGGACAAGAAAGTTTTCATGTGCACACAGATGAGCCAATCCGTGCTATTGCGCCTGGTCAATCTGCTGTGATTTACGATGGCGACCGCGTTGTTTGCGGCGGCATTATCATAAAGGGGAACCATGTACGCGCTTAAAACAGAAGCTGCTTTTGATTCAGCACACTTCCTCACAGACTATTACGGCAAATGCGAAAATCTCCATGGACATCGCTGGCGTGTTGTTGTGTATATCCAGCAAGAAAGTCTGCAACAAGAAGGAACGATGAAAGATATGGTTGTGGACTTTGGTGTGTTTAAAAAGGAGGTTCGTGCTTTAGCGGACAGCCTTGACCATACATTCTTGATTGAAGAGGGTTCCCTTAAGCAAAAGACCCTCGATTGTTTGGTAGACGAGGGCTTCTCGCTTACCCTGCTGCCTTTCCGTACCACGGCAGAAAATCTTGCACGCTACTTTGCTCAACAGCTCCAGCAAAAGGGCTTGCCCGTCTCGCAGGTGGATATGTATGAAACTCCTCTTAATTGTGCGAGCTATTACAGCGCATAGCCATATTGCTATGAAACTGTAGTAAGGTAGGACTACTACTCAGGTAAAGGAGGCATCAATGGCGCACAAAGCACTGCAAGGCGTAAATCTTGACGGCTGGCTTATGCTTGAGTCATGGGTAACCCCCGAGCTCTTTGCAAAGACCTCAACCCTTGATCCTATTGCTTTGGCAAACAAACTGGGTAGTGAGGCGTATGCCAAGCTCATGCATGACCATGAAGAGAGCTTTATTACAGAGTTTGACTTTAAGCAGATGGCAGCTCGTGGCTACAATGCGGTGCGCTTGCCCGTGCCTTGGTATGTGTTTGGCAAAGATGGTCCGCTGCCCGGGTTTCATACAGGCTCCATTGCGTATGTCGATAAAGCCTTTGAGTGGGCAGAACAGTCGGGCATCAAGATTTTGATCAATATTGTTTTGGCGCCAGGTGCCGATAAAACCGGCAATGCGCTCAGGATGAAAACAGACTTTACCCCTGCTCGTCGTAAGGCCCTATTGGAAATTGTGGGTATGCTTGCTGCACGTTATGTGGGACGCAGCTCATTTTTGGGCATTGAGCCCTTGGATGAGGTTGTTACCATGTGTCGTCGGGGTCTTAACGTGGAGCCGGGCATGCCTTTATCGCACTTGCGCAATCTGTATCGTGATGCCTATGCGGAAATCCGTAGATGTGCTGGTAACGGTCCTGTTATTGTCTTTTCCGATGCTGGTCGTCATGGTAACTGGAAGCATTTTATGGCATCGAGCCGTTATGAGAATGTGTGGCTGGATACGCATCTGTATCGTCCAACCTCGCTGCCACTCTCAACAGCGGGGGCAAATGCCCAACAGCTCTTGAGCGCCAGCAGAGAAGCGCTTGCTCAAGCACGTACCAGCGGGCTGCCCGTTATGGTGGGCGAGTGGTCTGCTGCGCTTTCTGTACCAGGAAAAACTACCACGCTTGAAGGACGCATTGCGCAAGAGCGCCTCTTTGTTGCACAGCAAATGAGCTTGCTGTCCGTTTGTCCTGCGTGGTTTTTCCAAACGTGGAAGACTTCGAATAGGCTGCCTGGCTGGGACGCGCGTGTTGCACTATCAAACTTTGAGCGTGATATGCTTCGCTAGGATTCTGTAGTATGTCAAAACACGCAGGTCAAACAACAGAGCAGCATACGCAAACGATAGGTTCTGCACATACAGGTATCCTGTCCATTGTGGGCACGCCCATTGGCAATTTGTCAGATACATCACCGCGGGTCATGCAAACCCTAAAGGATGCCGATGTGGTGTTGTGTGAGGATACGCGCGTTACTGCTAAGCTTATGAACCACTTTGACATTCATGTGCCGTTGGAGCGCTGCGATGATAACGTTATTGCTTCTCGTACGCCGGTGGTGCTCGAGCGTTTGCATGCGGGGCAACGCATTGCTTTTGTTTCTGATGCAGGCATGCCCGGCGTATCTGATCCAGGTCAGTATTTGGTGGATGCTGCCTTGGACGCGCAGCTGCGCGTTGAGGTTATCCCTGGTCCTTCTGCGGTCATTTGTGCATTGGTGGCTTCAGGCTTTGCCATGGATCACTTCTTCTTTGAGGGTTTTCTTCCTCGCAAAGCATCGGAGCAGCGTAAGCGTCTTGCTTGCTTATCAACCATTCCTGCTGCATTGGTATTGTATGAATCTCCACATCGTGTAGTGGCCACGCTTGCATGTATTGCACAAGTATTTCCTCAGCGGCAGGTGGCGTTGGTGCGCGAGCTTACCAAGGTGCATGAGGAGGTAGTGCGCGCGTCTGCTCCTCAACTTGCGCACATGATTGCACAAAGGCAGACCTTGCGCGGGGAGTGCGTTATTGTCATTGCGCAGCCCTCAGAGCAAGAGCTTTCTTTGGCGCAGGTAGATGCTGCCAAGGCTCTAGCCCATCCCGCTACGATACAGGAGGCTATCGAGCAAGGCGTGCAGGAGGGCGAGTCAAAATCAGCGCTTGCAAAGCGTATTTCAAAACAATTTGAACTCTCACGTTCTGAAGTATACGACCGTATCGTGCAGTACAATCAGAACTTGCAATAAGCATGTTGTATCATCCATGCCAAGTCCGTCATTAGGAGATTTACGTTATGGCAGATAAAAAGCCTTTTTACATCACAACACCCATCTATTATGTAAACGCAGCGCCCCATCTGGGAACCGCGTACTGTACCATCTTGGCAGATGTTCAGGCACGGTATCGCCGGGCAATGGGCTATGACGTTAAGTTTTTAACGGGCATGGATGAGCATGGTCAGAAGGTGGCAGAGGCCGCAGCTAACCATGGTATGTCCCCCCAAGAGTGGTGTGACAGACAGGTTCCTTTATTTAAGGATTTGTGGACACAGCTTGAGGTTTCTAATGATGACTTTATCCGTACCACGGATAAGCGTCAGTTTAAGGCGGTCCAGCATCTTTGGAACAAGATGCAGGAATCCGGATACCTCTATAAGGGCAGTTATGACGGCTGGTACTGTGTTCCAGAAGAGACCTATTTTACGGAAAATCAGGTCCGTAAGTCCGATGAAGAGCACCAAACAATAGGCGAGCATCTCTGCCCCGATTGCGGTCGTCCTTTGGAGCGCGTGCAGGAAGAGTCCTATTTCTTCAAGCTTTCCGCATTTCAGGAGCCACTGCTCAAATTGTTTGAAGAGCACCCCGATTTTATACAGCCTTCGTTTCGTATGAACGAGGTTCGCAGTTTTGTAGAAGGCGGCTTGCAGGATCTTTCCGTTTCTCGTACGAGTTTTGATTGGGGCATTCCTGTTCCCTTTGATACCAAACATGTTACCTACGTTTGGTTTGATGCCCTTCTCAACTACATGACTGCAGTTGGCTATGGCGCGGATACGCAAGAAGCACGGGCTCAGCTTGCCCATTTTTGGCCTGCTCAATACCACATTGTGGGTAAGGATATCATTCGCTTTCACTGCGTTATTTGGCCGGCTATGCTTATGGCAATCGGTGCTCCGTTGCCCGATCATGTTTTTGCGCATGGCTTCCTTACGGTGCGTAATCCCCAAACCGGGGCTGCCGAGAAAATGTCTAAGAGTCGTGGCAATGCCATTGCTCCTTCTGATGTTATGGACCTGTTGGGCATTGAGGGGTATCGCTATTACTTTATGACCGATGTCTCCCATGGCGAGGACAGTGCTATTAGCTTTGAGCGTATGGAACAGGTCTACAACGCGGATCTAGCAAATAGCTGGGGCAACTTGGTTTCTCGCGCTTTTAACATGAGCGCAAAGTATTTTGATGGCGCTACGCCCGAGCTTAATGGCTGGCTGGATCATACGGGCACGCTCCGCCAAACAGCTACTGGTTTGGTTGAGCAGTATTGTGCTTGTATGGAGCAGCTGGATTATGTTGGTGCTAAAAATGCGGTCATGAAACTTGTCCATGCAGCCAATCATTTTATTGAAGAGAGCGCTCCTTGGAACGTTGCCAAGGATGAATCTCGGGCAGAAGAGCTCCGTAATATTATTGCAGACCTTTTGGAAAGTATTCGTATCAGTGCCTTGTTGTTCATGCCATTTATGCCTAGGACCTCTGCAGAGGTTTTGCGTCGCATGAGCCTTGAAGAGCAGATTGTGTGTGACAATCTTGTTCAGGCATGTGCGTGGGGTGGCCTTGTAGGCGAGGTAGTTATAACTAAAGGCGACGCTCTCTTTCCTAGGATTGCTGCTAAAAAGGAGTAGCTTGTGTATTCGCCGTATGCAACGCCGCGTGCAACACGGGCTGTTTTGGAGGCATTTGGCCTTGCTACCAAAAAGCGTCTTGGGCAGAACTTTTTAGTAAATGACCAGGTTATTGGTCATATCTGTGACTTAGCTGAACTAGATGGTAGCTCAAGCATTGTGTTGGAGGTTGGTCCTGGAATCGGTACCCTTACAGCAGCACTCTTACCTCGCTGTAAGGCGCTGTGTGCCATAGAGGCAGACCCCGAGCTTTCACAGGTGTATGCCTCTACCTTGGCACCCTATACTAAGCGCTTTGCTTTGGTACAGGCTGATGCTCTTAAGGTAACGCCAGCTATGATTGCGCAGGCCTTGTCGTCTTTAGAGGGCGTTGTGCAAAATACGCTGCCTACTATCTTTGTGGCAAATTTGCCTTATCAAATTGCTGCAACCGTACTGCTTAAGTTCTTCCAGCAGATCCCCCAGCTTTCGCGTGCGGTGGTCATGGTTCAAGCAGAAGTAGCGGACCGCATAACTGCTGTTCCTGGTACTAAAGCGTATGGTGCTTATACTGCAAAGCTGTCATTGTATGGCACCACTACGGGCAGATTCGAGGTTGGACCTGGCAATTTCTTCCCACCACCTCATGTTAACTCTGCTGTTGTGCGCATAGACCGGGCGATGGCCGCGCATCCAAAAACCCAGGTACCGCTTACACAGCATGAGCTACAGCAGGTGGCACAGGTTATTGATGCTGCTTTTGCACAGCGTCGTAAAACCTTGCGTAACTCACTGGCCTCATCGGGATTTGCAAAAGAAGCTATCGATAAGGCTTGTGAAGCTTGTGGCACCAACGCGGGTTCTCGCGCAGAAACACTGTCTACCACTGATTTTATTTCGCTTGCATTTGCGCTGGCACACAGCAAGCCTCGCGCGTAAGGGAGATGTATGACAACACAGAGTCAAGAGCTATGGGCTTCTCAGCAAGAGGCCCTGTATGCTGCTATACAAAAGCAAGGAGTACTGGCCGCTCTTGGTATCAAGGATGGTACGCTCTTTTTTGATAAGAAACATCGTCCAGCTCCCGCTGCACAGCCTTTGGCGCCGGTAGCAGATACACATGGGCACCTGACAAGCTTTGAGCAGACCACTGCTGCGGCAGCCCTTGCTCGTGCTGCTTTGGCAGGCGTGCGTATGCTGGTGGTGCCACTGGATCAGATAGATGAAATCCCACGGCTCTTTACAACGGTGGCAGACTGCATCGCTTGGCTTGATGCACAGGTAGAAGAGGCGCATGAGCTTTTGGAGCTGTGTGCGCATGAGGGGCTGACTGCCCCCGAGATAGCTGGGTATGAAACTGTGCCGCCACTGCTGGATAGTGTCTATATAGTCGCAGGGGCGCATCCGTATTCCGCACAGGTATATATGGATGAGCCAGCTCAAGCACGCGCTAAGCTTGAGGAGTTTCTCGCCAGTCCACGCTGCGTAGGAGTGGGGGAGATTGGCATTGATTTCGGGCTGTATAATACCTTGCCTGCTCAGGTTCAAAAGCAGGCGCTGCTCGATCAGCTGCGAATAGCGCAAGAGCATCAACTGTGCGTAGAGCTGCATATACGTGATGCAAATGAACCAAACAATGCACAGGCTCATGAACTGGTGCTGGAAGTATTAGAGGAAGTGGGTGTGCCTAAACAGGGTATTGAACTGCATTGTTACACGGATGGGCCAAAGGTGTTGCAGCCCTTTATCGACAAGGGCGTCTATGCAGCATTTGGAGGTGCCTGTACGTTTAAGCGCTCAGATGATATTCGTGAAGCTTTGGCACTGATGCCTCTGGATCGTGTATTATCCGAGACGGACTGTCCGTATATGGCGCCTGTTCCTCTGCGTGGTAAAGAATGCGAGCCGTCTATGATTATGCATACGGTGGACTGTATCGCACGGGTTAAGCAGGACACAGCGCAGCTGCCGCGCGAGCAAATATATAAGTCTTTGTGGGATAACGCTCATAGATTTTTTGCGTTGTAACAAAAGTGGGACTATCGTAGGCAGTCAAGGCTGAGCTACCGTAAGTAGCAAAGCTTACTGAGCTTAGCAAAAGAATAAGAGCAAACTATACAACCAATGAGGACGACGATTCATGACCTATTTTGTTAAACCACATCGCCGCTTTATGCTTACGCTGTGCATACTCTCATTTGCATTGCTTCAGGTACTTGGTATTGCTGTTGTGATTGTATATTCCATAGCTAGATATATCCTCACTCGCACTGAACCTAGTACCACTGCCATTATGTTGGTGGTTATTGGTTCGTCAGCGCTAGCAGGTATTTTCCTTCTCTCTTTGCTGGGGAGCAAGCGCGCTATTGCGTTTCATAAAGAAGATGTGCGGTATGCACTTGGTAAAAGCAAGTACCTCATCGTGCTGGCGTTTCTTCAGTTGATCATTTCTATTGTCGGGATAGTCACAGAAAAGCAAGCAATCATAAGTACGTGGCCGATTGCCATGCTGCAGACTTTTGTACTGTGCGTGTTTGTAGGCATTTCTGAGGAAGCAATCTACCGCGGTATCGTGCTGGGAGGATTATTAGCGCGCTTTGGTAAAACGCGCAAAGGGTTTTATGGAGCTCTTTTTGTTGCGGCACTCATCTTTGGTGTTATGCATATTACGCCTGGTACAGAGCTTACGAGTATTACCATTGCGCAGCTTGTGCTCAAAGTTTTGCAAACAGGTATCCTGGGGTTGTTCTTCTCGGCCTTGGTCGTTAAGCGCGTAAACTTCTGGGGTGCTGCATTCATTCACTTTTTGTGGGACTTCATTTTGTTGTCCAGCGAAGCGCTGGTGCAGCAGTCTATCGAAATAAACTATGTCTCCAGCGGAGAAGACGGCATGGCAGTTGTCTTCTATTATGTCGTGATTATTGCGCTGCAGATTCCGCTTGTTGTAAGCGCGCTGCGTACCTTTAAGCAGACGGCAACACCGTATTGTGGCTGGCTTTCTGACATTGTGGTGCTAAACGAGCAGGGCAATGAAGTTGTGGTAACCAACCCAGAGCTTGTGGCTGCATGCAATACTGGTGAGCAAGCAGCACAAGCAGTGCTTGCCCGGCTAGATCCAGCACAACCACAGCCTGCGGGTGTTGCACGCTTTGTCAGCAGTGCTGCAACAACGCCTTCTCATAACGGATCGGTCCCTACGCCGCCGGCAGGTTTTTATGATCTTTCAAAGCTAGAGGATTCTGCACCTGTTGCACCCACTGCGCCTGTTACCCCTGCTGCGCCCAATGCACCTGCTGCCCCTGTTTCATCCGACCTGCCTCACAGCGCAGCTTCTGGTTCTGCCATCCAACAGCCAGATGACCGTCCGCCTAGACCTGCAGGCATGTAAGACCCCACAAGCATAAAAGTAGCTATAGTAGAAATACGACTCCTTTGCTTATGACAGGGGAGTCGTATGTCATTATTATCAGCACAAATGCCAGCGCCATCAGTGGTGCCAGAGTCCTTGGCAGTGCCAGCATCACAGCAACCATCGCTTTTCTCGTCATTACTCAGCACCACAAGTGAAATACTGTGGCCAACACGCTGTATTAGTTGTAATGCTCCAGGGGAGCTTTTGTGTGCACACTGCCGAGAAGCGCTTGCATGGATAAACCAACGTTGGGCATGTGTGGATTGTGGAGCGCCCTTTGGCTGGCTTACCTGCTCCTCTTGTGACCATAGTTGGGAAGCACTGGACGGGGTGGTGTGTGCCACTTCATTTGTGGGAACCTGTGCGCGTATGGTCGTTGCACTTAAAGATGAACATGAGACACGGCTGGCGCCCATACTGGCGGCAGCTATGGCAACTGCACTGGATGAAGCGCAGGGTTGGCAGCATATTAATTTAGCTGTCTTCGATGCCCTTATGTTTGTGCCGGCTACGCACAAAGCTTTTGTGCGTCGTGGCTTTGATCACATGGAGCTTGTCGCCTCCGCATTGAGTGCATTTATCGATATTCCGCTGGTAGACGTATTGGTCCGTCGTCAGGCGCACGATCAAAGAAAGCTCAACAAAACTCAGCGCGCGGCAAATCTTGCAGGTACCATAGAACTTATCGATGATGTGCGTGCAGCAAATGTATTGCTGGTAGACGATGTAGTAACCACGGGTGCGAGTATGTGTGCTTGTGCTCAGGCGCTTAAGACTTCAGGAGTAAATCAGGTTATTGGATGCGGCTTTTCACGAGTGTGGTAGCTGCTGGTATAATGTGCTGGTCTTTCATCAGGCTGTGGTTGCGGGTGTCAAGGAGATGCCCTAGTCCAAGGCAGACGAGGTCAAAAGGATCCACGTAAGTTTGGGTGTGCGCACGCAAGCGAGCATGGCTCGTCCTAGAAGTAAGTCGTACCGTCCGTACTATATGAGAGGCATACCGTCTCGCGGGCGAGAGAGTTAGTAGTAAGCATGTTGCGGCATGTACGCAAACGCTCCAGTATGCGAGTGTGGGGTCAAATACCAGGTCAGCTGGTGAAAGGCATCTGATTAAACGAATAGGTAAAAGGATTTTGCAATGTCTACAAAGCCGCGTCTCCTCTTTGCTGTACCGCTTATTGCTGCTTGCATAACCGGCTTAGCTGGTTGTTCTATTCCGCTTGTGGGTGAGCTTACACAAACATCGGTAAACGATGCATACCAGACGCAGGTTAATGCCTTGACTCCGCGCGTATCGGATGCCTCTTTAGTGACTGAGCATACGCTCACCGTTGGTTTAACGGCTGCATCTACGGTAGCTCCCTATGCAAGCTCTTCACAGAATAACTCCTATCAGGGCATTGATATTGATCTTGCGTCTATGATTGCGGAACAGCTGGGTTTGCAGGTTAAGTTTGTAGCGGTAGGCAGTACGGATGAGCTTGGTCAGACCTGCGACATTGTTATGAACGTGCCTGCGGACACCACTTCTTCTGACTTTAGCGTGGTGGGTACGTATACGGCTGCTGCAACAGGGTTTTTTACCAAGGGCGAGGCAACTACAACCAAGGCAACGGATATTTCCGGGAAAAAAGTTGGTGTACAAAGCGGGTCGGCTACCAAGACCGTGCTTGAGGGGTCTTCTCTTAAGGTGATAGAGCAGGAGTATCAAAACTTAGATGAGGCATTTAAAGGTCTGGAAAACGGCGAGGTAGACTATGTTTTGTGTGATGTCCGTCCCGGTGCTGCACTAGCACATAGCTATTCTGATATAAGCTTTGTGGCTACGCTTGATGACCCGTCTTTTATGGGCATTGCGGTACTTGATTCTAACTCTGAGCTCAAGGGTGCCTTGGATACCGCATGCAAAACGCTTGCCGATAAGGGCTTGCAAAAGTTGGCAGTGACGCGCTGGATTGGTGATATGCCTTCACTTTCTGATCAAACCAAATTGAGCGACGTTCTTCTCAATGTCAATAAGACAACTACCAGCGCAAATACGGATACATCATCCACACAGACCACTACTAATTCCTCTGCAGATGATGGTTCAACCGCCGGTTCCAATGCGGCAGTCCTGTAGCTTTTGTGAGAGCAGCACAGAGTGGTTGTTGGGATTGTCCGTAGGCGTATTTATGCCAAAACGGATGAAACATCAACACAGGTTTAGGGTACGTCTTAACTAAGAAGATGCTTACATCCGAGTAAGCATTTTTTACAAACAGGGAGGCACGTTATGGTTGATATCAAGGTATCTGGGCGTAAAACCACGGTTACCGATGCTTTGCATACAGCAGTGGTAGAAAAAATTGGCGATGCCCTTAAGGTTTTTGATATTTCTCCAATGTCTTGTGACGTTGTTTTGCGTGTAGATAAAAATCCTTCTAATCCCACTGCTCAGACGGTTGAGGTTACGGTTTTTGTTCGTGATAATGTAGTACGTGTAGTGGCTTCGTCTACAGATATGTACTCTGCTATTGATGAGGCTGCTAATAAGGTTTCTCGTCAGCTTCGTAAGTACAAGACACGTGTTATTGATCGTCGTCAGCGTGCTGCTGCTCCTGAGTTTGAGTCCAATGTTTCTGATTTGTCAGAGCTGTTGGAGCCAGAGGATGACGAGTTAGTTCGCGAGAAGGTCGTGGATTTGACGCCTATGACAGAAGAAGAGGCGCTGGTCCAAACCGATCTTATCGGTCACGATTTCTATGTTTTTGAGAACGCAACTACCGGCCTTATTAATGTGGTGTATCGCCGTCATAACGGTGGATACGGCATCATTAAGCCTAAGATTGAGGATGTAAATGAGTAATTCTTCCGAGGTAACATCTGGCTCTATCATGGACTTGGCGGGCGATGATATCAAACGTTTTCAAGCGCACAGAACCTGTCACATCATTGTAGATTCATGTGCGGACTTTGATCCTGATGTAGTAAGCCAGCTGGGTGTTGAGGTTATTGAGTTTCCCTATGTCATAGACGGTGTTGAGCACTTTGATGGTAGCTGGAAATCCATGTCGGCTCACGATTTTTATGACCGCATGCGTAAGGGTGCTCGTGCAACTACCTCTGCTATAACACCCGGGCATTACTTGGAAGTGTTTACTAAGGCAGCTCAAAATGGTCTGCCCACCTTGTATCTTGGTTTTACTGGTGGCCTGTCGTCCAGCATCGATGCTGCGCGGCAGGCTGCCGCTCTGCTTAAAGAGAGCTATCCAGATTTTGAGCTGTACGTGCTGGACAACCTGTGTCCCTCTCTTGCGGCCGAGCTTTTGGCCATTGAAGTAGTGCGCCTTGCTGGCAATGGTCTTTCTGCGCGTGAGTTGTATGAGTGGGCTTGTGACGCTCGCTATTTTATTCAAGGCTATTTTACCTTGGATAGCTTTAGTGCTCTGGCTGCTGGTGGTCGTATTCCTCCTGCCGCAGCTCAGGTTGGTGGTAAGCTGGATATCAAACCTGAGCTATCCTACGATCTCAATGGCTCTCTTGTCTTGCGAGGCATGTGCCGCGGCCGTAAAAAGGCCTTGCGTGCCATTATTAAGGACTTTAAGGAAAACTATTCACACGATCCTTCGCTTCCCATTGCCATTGCTACCGCGGATTCCGAGAAGGATGGGGGCTGGATAGAAAAAGAAATTCGCAAAGAGCCTGGTTGCGAGGATGTAGTCATTATTCGTAGTCAAATTAGCCCGGTCATTGGTTCTCATGTGGGTCCGGGAATGGTTGCACTGGCTTTCTGGGGCGGAGATCGTCGAGAAAAGATTTCTCTTACCGATCGTATTGCTCGCAAGATTAAGAATTCAAAGTAATGGTAAAGCGCAGGTATAATGGCACATTCAAAGATTGAGCACGTTGCTTTTATTGGTACTGGAACAATGGGCGCGCCCATTGCAGGCCATATGTTGGATGCGGGATATACACTCACGGTCTATAACCGCAGTAAGGATCGAGCGCAAGCTTTGATCGACCGTGGTGCTACTTGGGCATCTTCTGTTGCACAAGCCGTACAGCAGGCGGATGTGGTCTTTACCATGCTTGGCTACCCTGCAGATGTAGAAGAGGTATATCTGGCAAGTGACGGCTTGCTCAAACTTGCTAAGCAAGGGGCATGGTTGGTGGATCTTACCACCTCTGCTCCAAGCCTTGCGCGTGATATTCATGATGCGGCAGAGGTGCTGGGCATGCATGCATTTGATTGTCCTGTTACCGGAGGACAGGCTGGTGCACAAGCCGGAACGCTGAGCGCTATTGCCGGTATTTCTGAACAAGATGCTTCACCTGTTGTAGACCTGCTCAAAACCTTTACGAGTAAGATTTTCTACTTTGGTGCTGCGGGTAAGGGTCAGGCAGCAAAGCTGTGCAACCAGGTATCCCTTGCTTCATGTATGGTAGGCATGGCAGATGCTATGGCTTTGGCTCAGCAAAGCGGTCTTGACGTGCAGCAGGTATTACAGATGATTGGCAGCGGCATGGGTGCTTCTCGTGCTCTTGTGGAGCTTGGTCCTCAAGCAGCGCAGGGTGATTATCGCCCCGGTTTCTTTACGGAGCACATGCGTAAAGATATTTCTCTTGCCTTGGCAGAAGCTCAGGATATGGATCTTGCCCTACCAGGCGCGGAAACTGCGTATACACTCTATGATCTTCTCTGCCAGATCCATGGTGATCGTTTGGGTACTCAGGCGCTTACTTTGCTGTATGCAGAAGAAGCGGATGCCGTAGCCGCTGGTCTTGATTGGTCTGTCTTAGACATGGATGACAAAGACACTACTGCTGACACATGCGATTGCGGTCATACGCATGCTCACAACAATACCCATGAATGCGGCTGTGGCCATACGCATGCTCACGACGAGCATTGCCATCACCACCATCATTAGGAGTTTAGAGCGTGGGAGATTCTTTGCAACAAGCCGCAGGAAGCAACCTCAGTTTTGGAGTTGCCATTGTTGCGCTGGTGCTTTTTGTTTTTGGCACTGTTTTAGGCGAGCACCTTGCTGAGTCATGGGGCTACAAACTGGTGACTCGTCGTGACTACCTTTTAGCAAACATAGCCTGGTTTATGGCTGGCGTTGTGTTGTCTAGTCTTGTGTGGGTAACAGGGTGGACTACCTTAGCCGCCTTTAGCTTTGGTATGATTGCCGGAGGGATGGCTGGTTTTAAAATTGCATTTGGTGAGTCTGTTGGTCCTTGGAAGTTTGTAGACCAGCTCTTCAACACCAATAAGCGCCACGTAGCTGCAGCACAAGATCATCAATCAGTTGCTCGCAGAGAAGCGCGGCGTAAGTGGAAAGAAGGCAAAGGTCCTGAACCAGAACTGATGAGTGTGCAGCAGCCCGCTCATTCCGATTCCAAGACGTCCAAAGAATCCAAGAAAGGATAGTCCTTTTTGTGAATGATATAAGTCAAAGCTCTATGGCCGTGTTTATCGATTACGAGAACTTGGCACTCGGTACAGGTAAACGTAAGCGTAATGGTCATCAAGAGCCCGGTCCCGCCCCTGAAGTTAAGCGGATTTTTGAGCGCTTGGTAGATAAGGGCAGGATTGTAGTAAAGCGTGCCTACTGTGATTGGCAGCGCTTTGATACGGCAATAACGCCTTTGCATGAGTTGGGCATAGAGCTCATTGAGATCCCTGATCGTGCATTTACCGGCAAAAATTCTGCAGATATTCGCTTGGCTGTGGATGCTGTAGAGATGTGCTTGAATCGTGAGCACATTGATACTTTTGCCATTTTGTCGGGTGACTCAGACTTTTCTCCCTTGGTATCTAAGCTTAAGGAGTTTGGTAAACAAGTCATTGGTGTGGGCATGAAGGCATCCACCAGTTCCTTGCTGGCAGAAAACTGCGATGAGTTTATGTACTACGAGGACATTATGAGCGCAGGGCGTATTCCTGACTTCACCGCTAAAGTTCCTGCCGAGAAACACGAGTGCTATCAGCTGCTGTTTGAAACCATTGATGCCGTGCAGTCGGAGAGTGACTCTGCCATCTTTGCATCGCAGCTTAAAAGCACCATGCGCCGTAAGCGTCCACAGTTCTCAGAGCGCAGTTTTGGGTACCGTAGTTTTACCAAGCTTCTCAATGAAGCAAGCTCTTACGGTTTTATTAAAATTCATACTGATCAAAAGAGTGGAACAGCTGTTGTAGACGGTTTTTGCGAGTAGGATGTCCTGCTCGTTGTGATACGAGATATAAGTGCGTAAGGGGATGTAGTATGTCTCATAGTTCTTCCGAGCAGATTGAGCAGCTTGTTGATGCACTTTCTGGTTCTGTGCGTCGTGAGCGTCAAGAAGCGGCTCATACCTTGGCTACGATCACCAGGCAGGACAGTTCTGCCATGGCAAAACACGTAGATGCCCTGGTAAAGGCCTTACGTGTTCCCGAGGCACAGACCCGTTGGGAAGTGTTGGACGCGCTGTCCATCTTGTGTGCCGAGAACCCCGATAAGGTAGCCAGTGCCTTTGCGGGAGCCGAGGACTCATTGTTTGACGAAGCATCTTCCACGGTGCGCCTGTCTGCATTTCGCATGCTCACCCGCGTAGGATCAACATCGAGCGCACGCTCTAAGAAAGCATGGCCTTTGTTGGATGAGGCCATCCAATGCTTCCATGGTGATGCCGAATATCGTGATATGCTGGCCTGCCTGCTTGAGTTTGCACAGGGAGATATTGCTGCCGATGTACGCGATGCCCTGGTTCAGCGTGTAGCATTTGACGCAGAGTCTGCTCATGGCTACATCCAGTCTTTCTCGCAAAATATCATTGATGCCACAAAACAAAAGGCTGCAAAGACGGGTAAAACTACCAAATCAAAAACTCAGTCAGCTGCTAAAGGCTCAAAGCGCGCTAAGGTTGCGTCAAAGAAAAAGGCAGCTGAGCTTAAGCTTAACGAGGAATAAATAGAGGTTGTTCTCGCTCTATGAATGTTCATTGATGCTACACAACACGACATGGCGGTCGTGTTAGCCTTATTACCCGAGTAACGTTTGTATGCACTATTTCTAATGAAAGGTACGTGTATGACAGAGCCCGAAAAGACGGATTCTACAGAGAAGGATCCTATTGAGCAGGATTCTGCAAAGAATGATTCCATGAAGAAGGATCCTGTTAAGAAGGATTCTACAAAGAAAGATTCCGCTAAAAAGAATTCCTCCAAGAAGAGTTCTTCCTTTGCAAAGAAGTCTGTTTCTTTGCCGGTTTACATTTTTGTAGTCGTACTTGCCTTGGTTTTGGGTGGCGTAATTGGTCATTTTGCCCTTGGTTCCGCTGGTTCTGCTACTGGCAAGACCACGCTGAGCGAGAAGGACTTGGATTCCGTAGTAGGTACCATGACCTATAAGGGTAAGACAGAGAAGATCACTGCTCGTCAGGCAATTGAGGCAACAAGCTCCCTTAACGCTGCCAAGAATGACAAGGGTGAGTATAACGCTCCTTCTGCAGACAGCGTACTTGCCGTTGCTCGCAATAAGATCCTTGCAGATGCGGTAGAAAAAGAGGGCATCCAGGTATCTGATGATGACATCAAGGCCTTTGCAGAGTCCACGCTCAAGACCAGCGACTTCAAGGCTTTGGCTTCTAAGTATTCTATGACCGAGGATCAAGTCAAGGAGCTTGTTAAGAAGTCCGCTTCAGTAAAGAAGTTGCGCGACAAGATTGTGGAGGCTGATAAGCTTACCGCCCCCACCGCACCGACCGCTCCTTCGGATGGCAACAATGATACCGCCACTGCAGAGTATGGTAAGTACATCATTGATCTGCTGGGTGACGAGTGGGATGCCGATAAGGGTGACTGGGCTAAGACGGACGGTGCATACTACGCCGTTCTTAAGGATGAGAAGTTCAGTGCAGATTCTGCAACCTACACGCAGGCACAGGCTGCGTATCGTGTTGCATACCAGAAGTACTCCGCTGAGTTCTCCAATGTCAACGCTAAGTGGACTAAGTATGTAAACGAGCGCCTTTCTCAGGCCTCTATCCAGATCAACTCTCTGACTTCCTAAGTGTGATTTTTACAGCGAATGCTTAATACATACGCTACAGTACAGAGACGGGGGCTTTGGTTCCCGTCTCTTTTTATCGAGAAGCTCAAGGAGGATGGTATGCGTGCACTTATCAGTAGCTGTCTGTTGGGCGCGCGTTGCCGTTATGATGGGGGAGCTAAGCGCTGTGAGCCTGTCGTAGACTTTGCTAGTAAGACAACTACGCTTGCTATTTGTCCAGAGCTTGCCGCTCAACTGCCTGTGCCTCGTCCGCCAGCAGAGCAACGAGGGTCGTGCGTGGTATTTAAAGATGGTACGGACGTAACGAATGAGTTTGTAAAAGGCGCACAGCAAGAACTTATGCGCGTAAAGGATTTTGACCTTTGCATTGCTATCCTTAAAGCAAAAAGTCCCTCTTGCGGAGTAAATAGGGTCTTTGACGGGAGTTTTACGGGCAATTTGGCCTCAGGTGATGGAATATTTACTCAACTACTAAAACAGGAGGGGATTTGCGTGGTTACAGAAGAAGTACTGCAAGACGTTAAGCCCTCGGTCGAGCATCCCGTGGCTATTATTTTGGGTACAGGCCTAGGTCATCTGGCAAGTTTAGTAACGCCTGTCCGCCGCATTGATTATTACGATATTGATGGCTTTCCTACGGCGGCAGAACCAGTAAGCGGTCACAAGTTTGAGGCAACTGTTGGTACGGTAGATGGTGTACCCGTTGTGGTCTATCCTGGCAGAATCCATCTCTATCAGGGATACTCTGCGGCTGAGGTTGTGTCACTGGTGCGTCATGCCCATCATTTGGGCTGCAAAGACATTATCTTTGCGTGCGCTACTGGCGTGGTTTCCGGCAACGCTCGTCCTGGTTTGGGCGTTTTGACAGACCATATCAACTTTACCGGAGCAAATCCTCTGGCTGATAAGGATATGCTGCGCGATCTTGATACGCCCTTTGTAGGCATGCAGGATGCCTATTCTCCTTATTTGCGCTCACTAGCCAAGGGGGTTGCAAAGGATATGGGCATTACGCTACAAGAGGGTGTCTATGCGGGCACGCTTGGCCCAAGCTTTGAAACCGCTGCTGAAGTCAATGTGTTGCGCAGCTTTGGTGTGAGCTATGTGGGTATGTCCACCGTGTGTGAGGTCATCATGGCACATGCGCTGGGTATGAACGTGCTTGGCCTGACTCTGGCTACCAATGATGCGGGTGATCCCACGGTTGATCACGAGACTATTCGTATTCAGGCCGAGAAGCATGCGGATGATTTTGAACGTTTGGTTCGTGGTGTACTTCACTTATTGTAGTTTGTGATAAGGCCTTGCATGAAAAGCGATTTATACGTATAGTTATCAGTCGCACGCCAGCTTAGCTCAGTTGGTAGAGCACCGCTCTCGTAAAGCGGGGGTCACCAGTTCAAGTCTGGTAGCTGGCTCCATATTTGCACAGGTAGATGGCTTATCGCTGTCTACCTTTTTTGTTTCGTCAAGAAGTTGTCAATAAATGGTCATTAAAACTAGTGAGCACACATAGTTTTACCAGCGGATATGCATACTTTTTATCTTTAAGATTCTTATCAGGTTTCATTAAGTAACACAGCGTAATAATGCACAAAAAACGCCACCTTTTGTAAGATGGCGTTTAGCGAAGATATATAATGCCTTGGCTATGATTCTTTGTATGCTACCAACATAGAAGAGCCAATATATGCCATTGCGCTAGCGCCTGTAAAAACAACTGCCAAGTCGGATAATCCAGTTAGAAAAATCTTAAGGCTAGCGGCGTTTTCCGCTTTTTGAGAAGCGTCGTAATCATAACCCTTATACGTAAAGGATTCTGCTCTAGTTACATCTTGCTGCGCCTTTTCTACAGCACTTTCAGCTAGTATTGTTCCAAAAGAACAGATGAGAAGTACAACTATTGATCCTATAAGCACCTTCTTTGCTGTTGCAGCATACTTCTTAATCGGAGATAGCTGTTCTTCTGTAGGTGTTGCTGTTGTTGCGTTTGTATTTTCTTCCATTTCGTCCTCCAGAACATAAATCAATATTTAGATCTTGTCGTAAATTTGTTCTGATCTTAACAGACCTAAAAGCGCTGGGTTAACGTAAGTAGGGGCTACCAGGAGGCGGCTTTTGCCGCCTTCCTTATTTTTATCGGTATACAATCCCAAATTCATTACATCCCTTACCCATTTAACACGCATCACTTGTTTAAGCGTAGATAAATAGAACTCTATTATCTTTTGACGAGGCAGATAAGCTATTACCCGTTCAATACGCTCAATATTTATGTGAACGGTAATTAGTGTCTGAGCGGAGAGATAATATGGAACATGTGTTCTCTATTTAACCGATGATTGATTGGGGCTACGCATGACATCAACAATATCTTGCAACGAAACGCCAATACCTTCTGCAATTACACAGGCTTTATCAAATGTTGGGTTATTGATTTTTCCATTTGCCAATAAAGCAACATAGGCAGTCGATAAACCAGTTTTTCTCGCATAGTCTGCCTGCGTTATACCGCTACGGTTAAATAAAACTACAAACGCTTGTCCAAAAGTCATGCGTGTTCCAATCATCGTGGTCTATAAAGGATTATAGCAGTTACTAAAAATATTTTGCAATTTTCTAAAATTGTCGTTGATTTACTAAAACGTTTTAGTAATATTGTTGTTGCGTACTAAATTATTTTAGTAAAGGGGGTGTAGAAAATGAATACACAAACAGTTACCGAGCGTTTAGGTGCTTATTGTTCTGTTAATGGTGTAAAAAAGCATGCTATTGCTTCTGAACTTGGGCTAACGCTGAACTCTTTAAACAATAAGCTCACTGGAAAAAGCCCGTTCCTCTTCGATGAAGCACTAAAACTCGCAGACATTCTTGAGTGCTCTATTGATGACTTTAATAAGCCACCAGTTTATACGGTGTCTAAGTAGACATCTTGTTTCGTTGAGCACGACCAGTACCTTTTCAACCGAATAAACCGAACTGAGCTGTGCAAGAAAAGAGGTGGTCATGAAAACATACCTCTTATGGTTTTCCAACAATCGACGGTTTTATATGGTCGATGCCAATTCTTTTGATGAAGCAGCGGCTGTAGGAAAAGACATGCAGAATGAAATAACAGGAAAACTTATGACCATTGCAGACGTAGAGATCTTCTCACATAAGTCTAGAAATAAGACCGCCAACAAATGCAGCAAAAACCCATTTAAGAGATTCAAAAAGTATCTCAAAGAAAATGTATTTACCTCTGGCGTATAGCAGAAACATAACAGGCATATCTAGTTGTGCTATATAGCCATCCCCTGTGTTGAATTGCATTTGTATGGTCTGCTGAGATAGTTCTATGAGTTTAAGTTCTTTAAGCTCGTCAAGCATGTTTTGCTCATAAGTAGCAACATCTACCGTGCTATTACGCAGCCTGTTATATATGTAATTCTTTTCTCCCGAGTGCTTTCTGATTTTTAGTAGATAAACAAGCAGATAAATAGAGACACGTTCCATTTTTACCTCAGTTCTTACCAGCAAATCTATATGTGCTCAGCTCAGTTCGGTTTATTTGGGATTGTACCTTTTCAACCGAATAGACAGGAATATAGCGGCGGATTGGAGTTTCTCATGGGAAACGAAAAGAATACCGAAAAGGTAACTATTTCAATGAAGCTTGTTTCTCCGAACCTGGAGTCTTTTATCAAAAAGGTAAAAGAAGCTTCAGCAGCTATAAACGAATTGGAAAAAGCTGCTGAAATTCTCGTAAAAGATTTTGGCGAGATTAAAACTCAGACCAATCAAAAGTAACGGCAACTGTTTCACCGCAATGCGGGCAAATGTTATCACCGTTTATCATTTGGAATGGCTTGCTACAGAAAGGGCAATCCATTTCGACACCACCCTCTTCTATTAACTCTCGTGATGTCTCTTTAACGTTTTTGATTAAGTCGCGTTTAAATCTTTCCATATCGCTCTTGCTCGAAATGTCGTACTCATTCTGCATCTTATACACCTCCTCAACTGCGTAGTATGTCGCCGCTATATTCCTGCCTATTTGGGGATTGTACCTTTTCAACTGAATACCAGATATGACGTAAACCGGGGGAACCGGCAACGCCCGCTATCTGCATGTTGGCAGCCCTCACATGAAGAACTGTCAGTTTTACACATATCTATAAAAAGAGGTGCAATGGAACAAAAAACCTACCCACAGCTGCTTACCGTTGCACAAGCAGCGCATATTCTTAATGGTGCGCCGTATTCAACAATTACAGCAGCTTGCAGAGACAAAAAGATTTTTGCCGTAAAGATTGGCAAGCAATGGCGCATAAACACACGCAAGCTTGCTGAGCAATATGGCTTAGATATTGAAATAGACAAATAAAGCCCCTACCAACGTTTTAGCCGACCACGGTTAGGGGCTTGTCCCTATGAAAGAAGGACAACTTTATGTTACACGAAATGTGGCTTGGTTTGTTTGACTTGTTTTATTACTCAACCATAAAAGACTGGCTTTGTTCATTTAGCATCGTTATCTTGGCTATCGCTTTTATGTGGGCAGCATCTATTTTGTGGTAAGAGAGGTAAATATGAGTAGCCCCTCTAAAGCCAAAGGCACAAAGTTTGAAAGCCTTATCCGCGCTTACTTACGTGATCGCCTTAAAGATGACCGTATAGACCGTAGAGTACTCCATGGCACTAAAGACCAAGGAGATCTTTACAACATCTTTGCCCATGGCCACGAAGGTATAGCTGAGTGTAAAAACCACAAGACAATAACGCCAGCACTATTAGATGACTTCAAGCGCCAGACGCTTATTGAAAAGGCGAATGCAGGCGCTGATTTTGCTTTGCTTATTGTTCACAAGCCAAGGTGTGGCGCTAGCCGTGTAGGAGACAACGATTGTTACCTTACTCTTGATGATTTTCACAAGATAGAAGGTTGGCACTTGCCACTATACGACACACAAGACATATGGGTGCGCATATCGCTAGAAGATGCTTGCAAACTTATAGCAGGTGAGTATTTTGGATAACCCATCAAACCAAATGCAGCTTGACGGCCTTGGAATGAGCGGAGAGCTGCTTATGAACAAAGCTCGAAGCTGGGTAGCCGCTCATGAAGATGAATGGGGCTACTACCTCCAAATTGCACTCATGGACTCTTGTGGTGGCTATGCATCACCTAATTTTGTACTTCAATCCATGCGACGGCGCTACAAGATAAGTATCCCTAATGAGTATGCAGCGCCTTTAGCACGCATAGCTATGGAGCAAAACAAGCACATTGCATTTCATCTTAAAAAGTCAAAGACAGATGGCTATACAACCGCTGTTATTTAGGAGTAACAATGGCCAAAGATACCGTTGAAGAGGTTAAAGCTACAGTTATCGAAGATAACCTTACCGTACTAAGCGATTCACAAAGGTGGATCTGTGCGGTTAAAGAGCGCGTAGCCGAGGTCGTCCAAGATTTTATGCCCCATGAGATTACCAGTGAGCAAGACTACAAACAATCAAAACGTGAGCGCACGCAATCGCGCAAAGAGATTAAAGCGATACAAGATGACGCAACAGAGCGGCTGCGTGCTATTAAAGAAGCGGTAAAAGAGTTTGAAGCTGCCAAGCGTGATGCTCTAGCGCCGCTTACAACCATTGATGAGAGCTACAAACACTACATCAATAACTATGAAGCCTTAGTAGTTGATTCTAAGCTGCAAGACGTGGAAGCCGCTTATATGGACTACGCACCAGCTTTGGTTGAGCTTGTCCCCTTTACCAAGCTTTGTGAGAAGTACGCTGCTGACGAGAAGTGGGAAAACATTGGTACCAACGTTGAGGTAATCAAGCAAGCACTCTATGAGCATGTAGACCAAATTGGACAAGACGAAAAGACCATTGAAGCACAACCAGTAGACGAAGTTGAAAAGCAGGCTATGAAAGCAGACTATTTCGCAAGCCTTGATTTAGGTGAAGTGCTACGCAAGTCTTCTGAGCGTCTACGTGTAGCTGAGCTTGAGCGCAAGCGTGCACAGGCTCTTGAGCAAGAGCAATTAGAACAAGCACGCATACAAGAAGAAGCAATCAAACAGCAAGCTGAACAGGTTATAGAAGAGGTGTTTACACCGGCCCCACAGCCTTCTCAAGCACCTCCCGCACCAGCTCCAGTAGCTTCACAGCCCCAACAAGCTCACGGGTGGGTTGTATGTATTGACAGCGCTACTCGTGAACAAATGGCTCAACTTGCACAGATGCTAAAAACCATTGGTGTGAGCGGCTCTATCAAATCAGGAAGTCTTGAGGAGGTTATCAATGCCAACAACTAATAATAAGCCGCTAAGAGAAAAACTACTTGATGTGCAGTGCGCACTTAAGGTACCAAAAAATCAATATAACACGTTTGGTAAGTATTATTACAGGAGCTGTGAGGATATTTTAAACGGGCTAAAGCCCCTACTCAAAGAACAGGGCATCAGTCTTGTTATTAGCGATGATCTTATACAGGTTGGTGAGCGTTATTACATCAAGGCGACTGTATCTGTAACTGATGGTACAGATAAGATAAGCGCTTATGCGTATGCGCGTGAAGCAGAGTCCAAGAAAGGCTCTGACGTATCACAGGTAACCGGTATGGCATCGTCCTACGCCCGTAAATACGCTCTAAACGGGCTATTTGCTATTGATGATTCAGTAGACGCAGACACCACTAACATTTCTTCTGAGACTCAAACAGACACGTCTATCAATGGGCCATTTATCGCTAATTGTAAGCATTGTGGTACCCGCTACTCGTTTGAGAGCCAAGAGCAATACCAGGCATTTATTGCTAACCCGGGCTGTTGTGCTGCACCTGATTGGCAGATGGAGTAATGGGAACCTATTCTGGGCAAGGTGACTACGCCGAGCTTATGGAGCTTTTAGATACGCTGCAAGACACCGTACAGCACCTAAGAGAGAGCGGTACACAGCTTGCGTATCGTGAGATGGATTACCGCAAGGCTTTGCGTCTAAAGATCCTAGATGAGCGTGAACTTAAAACGCCTGTAACCATTATCTCAGACATATGCCGTGGAGATCCAAATATTGCTGAGTTAAAGCGTGCGCGTGATTGCGCCGAAGCGATGTACAAGGCAGATCTTGAGTCAATCAACGCGACCAAAACAGTTATCAGAGTTATCGAAAACCAAATAGATCGTGAATGGTCAAATCAAAAATAGGAGAACAGATGAGTATCAACAAAGTTATGCTCACAGGCAACCTCACGCGTGACCCAGAGCTTAAAAGTTCAATTACTGGTACAGCAATTCTATCTTTTGGTATTGCTGTCAATGAGCGTCGTAAGAATAACTCTACAGGAGAGTGGGAAGACATCCCTAACTTCGTTGACTGCACTATGTTTGGTAAACGAGCCGAAGCGGTAGCGCGCTTTATCTCCAAGGGTTCTAAGGTTGCTATTGAAGGTAAACTTCATTACAGCTCTTGGGAGCGTGACGGTCAGCGTCGTAGCAAGCTTGATGTAATCGTGGATGAAATTGAGTTTTTAAGCCGTCAGGAAGGTGTACAGCAATCTACGCACCGTCCTGCGCCACGACCACAGACAGCGCCAGTACTACGTTCTGCACCACAGGCGGCACCAGCACCACAAGCACAAGCTGAGCAAGTACCGCTTGATGCTTATTACATGGATGAAGACATCCCATTTTAATAACTAGTCGAGTGCGTCATTTTTGGCGCACTCTTTTCTCTCAAGGAATACTGTTATGCAAATTATGGATTCAATCATAGATGGCATTTATACGCTTCCTGATACACAGATGCGCAACGATGCCATAGTCACAGTTACCAACTATCTTTATACAGGCAAGATAGATGATGATATCGACCCTGTTGTTAAAGCTATGATCATTTCATGGCTTCCTGTTCTTGGCGAATCACGCAATAAGAGCCTTGCAGGCAAACGCGGTGGAAAATCTGTCAAAAAACAGCCTGTACAGAAGCGTAATTCTGCTTCCGAAGCAAAAACCGCAAAAAGTGAAAAGTGCTTAGAGGACAAAGCAGAACAAAATGAAGTTTTGCTTACCGAGGCACAAGCAGATAAAAACACTGATGTGCTTACCGAAGCAGAAACAGTACAAGATACAGTTTTGCTTACCGAAGCAGAAACCGCAAAAAGTGAAAAGTGCTTACCTAAGCAAAAACACCAAAATGTGCAATCTTGCTTAGGTAACGGAAGGGAAGGGAATGGAAGGGAATTAAAAGAAACACTCTCTAACGAGAGTGTAAAGAAAAACTCGCGTTTTTCTCCGCCCACCCCCGAAGAAGTTCGGGAATACGCCAATTCGCGCAACATTTCTATCGATTCAGAGCATTTCTGTGACGTTTATGCAGCTAAAGGCTGGAAAGTTGGCACTTCTCCAATGAAAGATTGGCGTGCTGCTGTGCGAAATTGGGCGCGACGAGAATTAGCCAACAACTCACCAAAACAGCAGCAAAATGACGCTTTTTCGCGGTTTGACGTTGTCCCTGACGAGGTGATTTAGCCGATGTCAACAACGTTGTTTGATCTGTTTGAGCGCTACGGTGGGATTATGCCAAAAGGTGGCTTTTCTGCAGATGAAATAGCAGAAATAAACACCATGACGCCTGCTGAATACTACACCGCGCTCCAGGCAGAAGAGGATGCAAAAAGGCGTTCAAACAACCTACAAGCAGGCAATGAACAGCAGGTAAAGCGTCAAATCTTTCTCGATAAGTGCCATAGAGCTGGGATGCCTAAAGCCTATGATGGGTGTGCAGTTGACACAAACCGCGCAAACACAATCGCTGCTAGCTCACGTGGTTTTTGGATTTACGGCAACGTTGGCGCTGGTAAAACACATCTTGCCTGCTCAATCCTCAAAGGCTGGGTAGCAGCAGGAAGATCTGCACGGTTTACCCAAACCTGTGCGATGCTTGCCAATTTACGCGATGCTATGGGCGAGAAAAACGAGGTAGCAGCCACTTCTTCTTACTCAAAAACGCCGCTGCTTATCCTTGATGACCTTGGCAAAGAAGCGCCAACGCCTTGGGCACTAGCCAAGATTTTTGAGATTGTTGATGCGCGTTACAGCTCAGTTTTGCCCACGATTATCACAGGACAACACACACCGAATGACCTTGCAAAACGTCTTTCAAAAAACGGCGATATTGAGATGTCACAAGCCATTGTGTCACGTCTTTTAGGTACTTGCACGCTTATTCAGGCAGGCGGAAACGATAGACGAGTTTAGAGACGTTTTAAGGCTTTGTGTTAGCGATAATGGATATTTACTCATGTTTGACCATAATCGCGTATTCTAGATACACTACAGCGCCCTACATAGCCATCAGAGCAATATCAAGAGTGAGGAAAAGTGAATACTAGGTTTGAAGAGTGTCATTTTTGCAAAAGATGGCAGCAACGAAAAACCTTTTTGAGCATCACTAAAACGGGGCAGCCGTAAACGCAAAATTAGTTATCGGATTTTCCGATAGTCAAAAATTAGAAAGAGGGTAAATGGCTAAGGTTGACACACTACCTGAATTCTTACGTCCGCTTATGCGTGGCACATCGATTCGTCTTGGACATTGTGCAATATGCGGCAAAACCTACCCACTCAACCAGCATCATATTGTCAGGCGGGGAGCCGGAAAACTCTACCGCTACGGCGTTGAGGTTCCCAAGCCAACAATCACCCTTTGCGGGTCAGGAAACACGAGCGGATGTCACGGGCTAGCACATCAAAACCGCCTGCACTTTCGCTGGGTTACGCAAGAAGCAAAAGCCGATCGCTATGGCATGGACGTACTGGAAGCTGGGCATTGGGAGTACATCGTCTGTGATGAGCCGACTAAATATGCCACCGCGCTTGGTATGGACGGCTGGAAACGAATTTACAACTTATAACAAAGGAGAAAAAATGGTAAAAGGTAACGCACTTACGGATGTGTTTGGTCATATTCTGACAACAGACGAATACACTATCTGTCGTATTACAGAGCTTGAACAGCAGGTAGAGCAGCTAATATCAGAAAATCAGTCACTAAAAACAAAAATTGAACATTTTAAGATACCCCGCCAGATTATCGATATTAGTAAAAAGCAACTTTTCGATCATTTCTTTTTAGAATATCGACTCAATGACAAAGAATATGCCCAAGAACATGATTTTGTTGAATGGGCAGCTAATGCTTGTATAAACCTGCCTTACAAACTTTCACAGGAAGATTTAGTGGAGTTTTTTTCTAGCGAGTTAATAGACTTGTATAACGAGTTGACAGCAAATGATGAGCAATAACTATCCACCAACAACTTACGATGCAGATCCATCTGCTCCATGGAACCAAGAAGTGCTCAAAGTCAGATGCAAGGACTGTAAATATTACTTCACAAACGAAGACTTTATTGCTCCAACACTTGGCATTTGCCTGTGTGGGGCATACAACGGTGAGCTTAAAGACACAGAACTTGTACGTGAGCACTGGAGCTGTGAAGAAGGAGAGACTGACTAATGGATAAACCAAAACCACCAATGCAGGGTTATAAAGCATTCGATAGCGATATGACGTGTCGCGGTTTTCAATACAAGGTAGGCGAAGAATCAATCTACGATGGTAAAATAGATCCTTGCAAGTCTGGGTTTCATTTTTGCAAAAATCCAGCGGACTGTTTCGATTATTACGTGTATGACGGCAGCAAAACAGTAATTTGCAAAGTTGAAGCACGCGGCGAAATTAAAACAGACGATGGTAAAAAATATGTTACAGACAAGTTATTTATTGCTGAACAAATACCTTGGGAACATGTACACAACCTCGTAAATCTTGGTAGAGATTGTACTGGGCTGCGCAACAGCGGCGACTGCAACAGCGGCGACTGCAACAGCGGCAACCGCAACAGCGGCGACTGGAACAAGACAAGCTTTTCAAACGGTGTTCTGTGTACCAAAAAGCCAACCATCCTCATCTTCGACAAGCAAAGCAATCTCACGCTGCAAGAATGGTTGGATACAGAAGCTCACCATCTCATGAACAAGATTGGCTGTATGCCAGAATTCATTTGGGCATCCGATATGACGGATAAAGAGAAAGAAGAGCATCAAGAATACAAGATCTTAGGAGGCTATTTACGTCCTGCTCGTTCTCGTAGCGAAGCAGTAAAAGAGTGGTGGGGCGAGCTTACAGACAAGCAGAAGTTGGTTATTTTTGCTATTCCTAACTTTGATTGTGAAAAGTGGTGTTACATCATGGAATACGACGTGAGCGAAGATTACAAGCGACTGATGAATACAGAGGCTGAATAATGAATACCGATAAAAAACCTTTAAGGTGCTTGAAGAAAAAGCTCGCACAAGAAAGCACACAAGATGATATGTGTGCTGCGATGCTCCAGTCGCTTTTTTGTAGTCTCGATAACACATATAAGACAAATATTTCCGTCAATTTTGAGCGCAAGGAGTGGTAATGGCTACACCTGAACAGCGTAAAGAGATAGCCGAGAAGCTACGTGAAGCAAAAGAAGAGTGTAATCAGCGCGATTATCCATGGATGATAGAAGATTTGATGAGTACACTTGGATTTTTATCATACGAAGACGCAGATGACCAGATATTTGACCGTCTTGCAGACCTCATAGATCCTACGTGCGAAGACCTGTACAGCGATGATAAAACGCACGCATGGCAATTTAAATGCTCGTCATGTGGTTCCACGCTTGATTGTATGGATGATAACGGTGAATCAACTATACAGCTTGATGGCGTAGCGCAAGGAGTTAGCTATTGTCCTCATTGCGGTGCGCGTGTCGTAGAGGAGTAAATAATGGAAAATCTTAAGCAGGAGACACTAGAGATAATGTCCAAGTATGGCAAGGGCATTGATGACATTGCGTTTGTTTGTGGTGATGATTACATCATACCAACGGAGCTATTCTGGAAACGGGCGGATACGGAGTATGAACCAAGCTTTGGCATCGTAGATGTTGCAACAGACTTAAAAGTTGTATTTTGCGATGGCTCTTGGCTTGAGCGTCACAACTACGACTGCAGCGAGTGGTGGGAGTATAAAAAAACGCCATCAGAAAATGACATGGTACTAGAGCGTGACGTACCATCGCTATTTGGGTGGGATGACACACTGAACGAAATTAGGCAGGGGCTCTAAATGGAATGGATACCAGTAAGTGAGAAGCTTCCTAAAGACGATGCTCCAGTGCTAATTACAGTTGCCATTGACCATGTCGTAAAGATAGGTGTTCCTGGCCACATCGCATTTTACGATTGTGATTGTGGCTGGCAATACACCGGTGGCATGTCAGTTGGATATCCTGTCGTTGCTTGGGTGCCGCTACCAGAGCCTTATGAGGTGGAGTAGATGACTGCCTTTACTAGTGGCTTACGATCAAGCGCAAGTAACGAATGGACAACCCCTAAGTATCTATTTGACGAGCTTAATCGTGAATTTAAGTTTACGGTAGATGCAGCAAGTACACACGAAAATGCACTTGTTGATAAACACTGGACGATTGAAGAAGACGGCCTGTCCCAAAATTGGGACAATGAACGTGTTTGGTGGGGTGGTTTCTTTGGATAACTACCCAACAAGTGAGCGTAAAAAGTTATTGCAAGATGCGCTTGATACCGTATGCGGCACACGAGAAGACCAATACGGAGACATTGAAAATTGCTTTGATGATATAGCTAACCTGTGGACGGTGTATCTAGGTAAGTCTATCTATAGTCGTGATGTAGCCAACATGATGGTGCTGTTAAAAGTAGCTCGTAACAAAAAGACTGGGCATCGTGATAACTGGGTTGATGTTGCAGGGTATGCGGCTTGTGGCGCAGAGATTGAAAATCGAAAATCAGGTGATGAAAAGTGAATGCAGAAGAAGTTTTGTTAATAGCTGCACGGGCGGTCAAAGACAAGCAACGTATTTATGATTACCGTACAGAGAAAATCAATGCGACGGTTAAAAATCAAAAATACCGACCTAGTGTAGCTGGGCAAACATCAAAATCACCGATGGAATCTATTGATCAGATGATAGATAAACAAAACAAAGTATTTAACGAACGTGAAAAAGAGTGCGATTGTATTATCGATACAGCTTGGGATGTATTAGAACAACTATCACGTAGGCGCTCTGTAGAGCTGGAACAGATACTATCTGCACGCTATATGTTTGATGAATCGTGGACGAAAATCGCCCATGCGCATGGTTATAAGTCGCACAACACGGCAGTTGCTAAAGCTAAGCAAGGCATGGAGTGGCTAGACTGTCATTTTGATTTTGCCTATTCATCTGATGGGAAAATTGTCGCTACGCCTGTATTGTAGGCGTGTTCTAGTAGACGAAAATCATTTCCGATAATTAAAGACGCTCAGTGAAAATCGTCTGAATGAAAATCATTTCATCAGATTGTATCTGTGTGCCAAAATCGTGTTTGTGTACTGAGCAAAATGAAAATCGCTACAGCGAAAATCATCCTACCAAAATGAAAATCGCTGTAGCGAAAATCGTTTTTAAAAATCGTTTGCGTAAAAACGAAAATCGTTTCTACAAAAGGAGTGCATCGTGGAACAAAACGTTGCGGTACTTATTGCGTGCTCTACCATTATGATTATCCTTGCGATGATGGTATTACAGCAAAATTTGAAGCAATATATCTTAGACATGTTTATAAAACTAGCCGTAGATAACAATATACAGCGCAATGATATGTTGAGGATGATTAAATGGCTTGTTAGCGGAAGTAAATATGGAGAACAAATTATTGATGAAAACATAAGGTTATTTGACCGCGTTTCCCTTCAGAAAAGCGTCTGGGAGAGGTTGCGTGAAAGTTATTCAGAAGATGATAAAAGAAATTCCTGATTGTGAGTAAAGCCTTCAAAAGGAGCTGTTATGAATACGTTTAAAAAGCAGGCAAAAGGCAAAGCTGTAGAAGCAATATTGACTGGTGAAAAGCTAAATCAAGAAGCAGCAAAGATTTACGACAATGAAAAAGTAATGAACTATATTAAAGAGCAGGCAGACGTTTTTGAAAAAGATCACTGGACTTTGGTTGAAGTCGCAGAAGTCGGCCGTCTCTTGCTGAACTTCTCAACATATTGTTTAGCGGCTAACGGAGTTGGTAAGTCCATAGATGAGCTTTTAGATGGAATTAGCGCTGAGCTTCTTGAGAAAAAGATTGAAAATGCTTCTGGTGAAACGTCTGAAAATGCCTTTACTAAAACGCCTGAAAACGAACATTAAAAGGCGCGCAAAACGTCAAAAATCGAAAACGTATAAATTCAAAATCGGGCTTGAAAATGCATAAAAATCCCCGCTATCCGAAAATGAATAGCGGGGGAGTACTTACTTCTTTTTGTTCTTTTTGGAAAAATTATTCAAATCTGCTTCAACTATACTTAACGGTGTTTGGCTTGCCGCCCACTTCTCAAAACTTTCTGCCTGCTTTTTTTGCTCGTGCTTATAGACAATTACAAACAAAACCACACTAAGCGCGACCAAAAGCATATAAGGCCATGCGATGGATAGCATAAACAAAATAAGAATCAGTAACATACCCATTTATCTACTCACCTTTCAAAATCGTTTGATCAAAATCATAATAGCGCAGTTATTTGGTGGCTTGTCTGCCTTTGCTGTTTGTGGTGGGAAAATGGCGGTGAAATGTAGCTGCACTTCACCGCCTGGTGAAAAACTTAATCAAAGATTATTCGCAAAGCCAAGCATCATATAGCGCGGCTCCGAATCCTAGTCCCAAAATCAAAATGGATTGTGAAAATGTGCGGGGAGTTTTTCGCTCCCCGCTTGGGGAAAATCAGAGTTTTAGAAACCGCGCTCACGAATTTTTGAAATTACGTGCTTCTGATAATAGTTACGGTAGCCTTTGTAAAATGCATTGGATACGCCATTTAAGCCGTAGCATAATTCGTGCTCTATGCCGCTTAAGCCATAATCTAGATAATCGTTTTTTGCGGCGTGCATTCCAGCGCGATAGCGCTTGGCGCCGTTTTGAAAAGCTGTTGAAGTGGTCATGATAAGTCTCCTTTAGTTAGTGGCTGGTATCTTAGTTACTTGCTTAGATTGTGCTCGAAGTCAAATACAACAATTGAATACGCATCTGCTTTGCCCTCGTAGAATGCTGCCATCTTCATATCTCCTTGGGTAAAGGCTCTATGTGCCTGCTTCTCGGACTCGTAAATGTATTGTTTATATAGTTCGATTGTTTCTTGAATGGTCATGATGTATGCTCCTTTACATGTTTGGTTTTTGTGGGTGGCATCCCACATTAGAGACATACGGACTGGGCTATCACTTATCGAGGGCAATAGCTCATAACCTCCAGTCTCTAGAAAACGTGGAGAGGATGGCTAACCCTTCTTAGTGGTGGCTGTCCTCTTCTTTATCTAGCTCAATTAAGAGTCTTATAAAGTCAATTAACAGCCCTGCTACTGATACAATCACCGATATAAGATTAACTAAATCTTATATATCCATCGTATAACCTCCGGTATATGGGAGGTTTCCGTATGCCCCTAATGCGGGGTGCCCGTTTTGGCGGGCTATACAGTTGTTAAGGTGCGTAGCGGACTATTTAGTCTGCTGTTAAGCTGTATATTAGGCGGTCTGTTTAGACCGCGCAAGAGTTAATGTTTACTTCACAATTCCTACATACTTGTCAGGTGAGCGGATTAACTGGTATTATTAACACTAATACGCGCGCGTATATATACGCGTTCAATAAGGGGGTTTATCTGCATGAATGTAAAACAAGCTATTAGAGCAATGGTAGAGCGGGATGAGCGCAGCGCACAAGCTATATCTTATAGCATGGGACGGTCAAGAGATTATATCCGGAGTTTTACGCGCAAGTCTGGCCGGACTGCGGTTGATTCGTTGCTAATTATTGCTCAGGCATGTGGCTACAAGCTTTGTCTAATAAAAGATAACAATACAATCGAGATAGATGAGCTAGCATACAACAAGCATTAACTTATACACATAACGCATGCCTTATAGCCTGACTGCTGCGCGTGGTCAGGCTTTTTTATTTAGATTTATTTTATAGCCTACTTAGATTATTCAATTCATATTATATAACTATTGCTTTATATACTACCTATGCCCTTGCTATGCCTTAGCTGCCCTGGTCGCTGGACACAACACACATGCTATTGCTGGTTATGCTGGTTATCTTAGCATTTTGCATAAAACAGCCGCATTTTTGTATAAAACACTGTATACCGTATACCCCCCTATGGTGTCTGAACAGGGCAAACGTAGGAGACCGGCGCCAAAAGTTAATAAATTATGCGAATTGCGTTTTAAAACCACTTTTCTACATTTTTAACTCGGCATCCCTTATATTTCCTGCAAATATAGGACACTTTTTGTATAAAATGACCACTTTTCTACAAATTTTGTAGAAAAACAGGGTAAGATTGAAGCAGTTTTCGACAAAACCGGATAAACATAAATAGTTTTCGACAAAAAGTGAGGGGTGAATTGTAGTGCCAAGGGCATTCTCTAAGCGGTTTTACAGGTCTAAGTATTGGATAACTGCACGAGATCTATGTAAGGCTAGGCAACATGGGCTGTGCGCTGATTGTCAAGCCCGTGGGCTGGTTACTCCTATCGAGGAGGTACACCACATCATTCCTCTAACGCCTGAAAACATTACTGATCCTTCAATCACGGTAAACCAAGACAACCTTGTCGGCTTATGCAGGGATTGCCACTTTGCAAGGCATAAAGCTATGGGTACTTACGGGACACCAAAAGAAGTGTCGCCAACAAGAGTCTGGTTCGATGAACAAGGCCGTCCACAAAGAATGGAGAGGATAGATGGTTAAGCTTGATAACACACGTAAAACTAAGCGCTATAAGCTGTTTTCAAAAAACTATGATACAGACGATCCAATCATTGATGATATCCTCGTTGACTATTGCGATATTTGTGAGTTGCTAGATAATGAGCGCTTCATATTACAAAACGAAGGAACAACAGTAGAAGGCTTGCACAAAACGGAGACAAGCCCACATCTACACACCTTCAATAAGCTTATGAGCCAAAAGAAAGCAGCTTTAACTATGTTAAAGGTTGCTACCGCTGTTTCTCCTGCTTCTGGCGATGAGTTGGACAACTTTTTAAGTGAGTAGCAGTGGGCAAAGTGCGGGGCCGTCCAAAGTTAACGGGTGCTGAGCGATATATCAAAGGCGTTTTGTCGGGCAAGATTGTTGCCTCAAAGAAGGTACACGATCTTTGTAAAATAATGGACGAGCGCATTAAACATGGATATAAGAAATGGCGCTATGACCGCGACAAGGCAACGCACCCCGAAAAGTTCATCGAGCAATTCTGTTATATCCCTAGTGGCAAAATTGGGCAGAAATTTAAGTTAGAACTGTACCAAAAGTTCATCATTAACTTAATTTTTGGCTTTGTTGATGCTGATGGAACCAGACAGATAAATGAATCTTTAATTATCATGGCGCGCAAAAACGGCAAGACCAGCCTTGTTGCAGCTATCCAGCAGTATATGTTGGTAGCTGATGGTGAGGGCGCTCCGCAGATTTACTCTATTGCTGTTTCCGAGTCACAGGCTAGTTTGTGCTATGGCGCAGCACTAAAAATGATGCGACAATCACCAACTCTAAAAAAGCGTGAACGCACAGGTACTATCCCAGAGCGTAAGCAGTCTGGAATCATACATGAGAGAAACTATGGATACATCACCACGCTAACCGGTACCCCTAAGTCGCTTGACGGACTTGATACGTATTGTGCTGTGTGTGATGAGATAGCCGCTTGGAAAGACCGCGCACCTTACGACCTTATCTTCCAAAGCATTTCGGCGCGTACTCAACCGTTGATTTTAGAAATTACAACATCTGGTTTTGTCCGCAATTCTATTTATGATTCTCAGTATGAATACGCCGAGGGCTGGTTAAACGGTGAAGTCCAAAACGACCACTTTCTACCAATTATTTGGGAGTTGGATTCTCGTACAGAAGACTGGACAGACGAGAGCTGCTGGATAAAAGCTAACCCAGGGCTGGGAGCGGTTAAAAGCCTTGAATATATGCGATCGTCTGTACAAAAGGCCAAACAAGACCCGTCATATTTGCCTACCGTGCTTACCAAGGATTTTAACATCCCGCAAAATGAAGCTGCTGCATGGCTAACCTGGGAAGAGTGCGGCAGTGATGAATGTATAGATTGGTCAGAAGCTGGGTTTGACTATGGCATTGTGGGCTTTGATGCGTCTGATTCTATCGATCTTACCGCTGCAACCATGCTTTGTATGCGCAAGGACGATGAGAAAATATATGCCCGCCATATGTACTGGATACCAAGCGCTCAACTAGAAGCTTATGAGAATGGAAACGCGCAACGTGGGCGTGATGGTGTGCCATATCGTCTGTGGGAAGCTCAAGGGCTTTTGCGAGTAGTTCCTGGCAATAATGTTCCTAAAAACGTGCTTAATGATTGGATTGTAGAGCTGCGTGATGAGATGGATATTTATACGTTTGCAGCTGGTGTTGACCCGTGGCATATGGATGATTCCACGATGCAGCAACTAGAGTATTTGGTAGGCAAAACACGTGTTGAGCGTGTGCGTCAGGGCGCACAAACGCTATCAGACCCAATGAAGCGCCTACGTGCAGAGTATAAAAGCAAAAATATCATAGATAACAACAACCCCATTCAGCGCTGGTGCAGGATGAACGTAGCAATTAAGCGAGATGTGAACGACAATATCCAGCCTGTAAAGAAGGGATTAGTCCCAGAAAAGCGCATTGACGGGTTTATGTCGGAGCTTATCGCTTATGTTATTCTGCTCAAGCGGGAAGAAGAGTACAAAAGCTATATTTCATAGGCGATTGACCATAACTGACAATAAATGACTTATAAAGGTGCTATATTGATAATGTCGCAGAATTGCGTAGCAACCGCGCGACAGATAACAAACGATAACACGCCCTGCACCAAGGGCGTGTTTTTTATTAGACAAAGTTAGGGTGGTGATATGGGATTATTAGAAACTGTGTTTGGTAATAAAAAGCAACCCGAAAAAATTAGTAGCGTCTATTTTAAGACATTTACAGAATACAACCCTACTTTTTCTACGCTTGGTGGCTCGATTTATGAAGAAGACTTAACCCGTGCATGTATTCACGCATTCGCTACGGCGGCATCAAAGCTAGAACCTCATATTTGCGGTACAAGCAACACCGCAATTGTTAACGCATTCAATACTCACCCAAATGAAAACACTACGTGGAGTGCATTTTTATATCGTATCGCCACAATATATGAGGTTGATTGCACCTGCGCCATTGTCCCGAGCTTTAACAAACAAGGTCAAATCAATGGTCTATATCCGCTTAAATTCGATTTATGCGAGCTTGTGGACTACAACGGTGACATGTGGGCGCGTTTCACATTACCTGCAGGTGATACATTTTCCATTGAAGCGCGCCACGTCTGCATGTTAAGCAAATACCAATATGAATCAGATTACTTTGGTTCGTCAAACGCGTGCGACGGGATGATGCGTCTTCTGCGCGCTCAAGCAGAAGCCGAGAAAAACGCCATTATCCTTGGTTCTAAGGTTTTGTTTATCGCTAAGCAGTCTGGAATGGTCAAACCAGAGGATCAAAATAAGAAGCGCAAAGAATTTGCTGAGGGCAACTTCACAAATAATAGTTCTGGCTTGCTTTTGTATGACCAAACATTTGAGGATGTCCAGCCTATCACGCATAAGCCCTACGTAATCTCTGATAAAGAGATGGAGCGTATCGACAACCACGTATTTAATTACTTTGGTTGCACACAAGAGCTTTTGCAAAACAGGATTACCGAGGAAACATGGGATGGATACTACGAGGGAAAAGTTGAGCCATTCGCAATACAGCTTTCTGATGGTCTAAACAAGATGCTTTTTTCTGTGAGAGAGCAAAAAACAAACCGCGTTAGTTTCACCGCGAATCGCTTGCAATTCATGAGTGCTGCATCAAAGAGAAACATGGTACGTGACATGGTAGATCGCGGTATTTTCTCGATGAATGAAGCACGTGAAATTTTGCAGCTTCCGCCCCTTGAAGGAGCAGAAGCAGAGCTGGGTAAAAAGCACTGGATACGCGGTGAGTATGTCGATATGGCAACTTTGCCTATTCCAGACCCTAAAGACAACCCAGGCAAAGACTTAGGTGGAGATGACCAAGTCTACAACGATACCGACAGCTACGGTACAGACAACAACGGAGAGAGATAATACCATGCCATTTAAAACAGACGGTTCACGTGAGTATCGGTCTTTCTTTGGTAGTTTTTCTACGGTTGGTGATACTGGCTATATCGTAGAAGGCTATGCTACCACCTTCGATGAGCCATATGACTTTGGTGCAGACGGCTGGAAAGAACAAGTACTGCACAGCGCCCTTAATAATGCCGATATGAGCGACGTTATCTTCCAGCTTAACCATGAAGGGCAAACACTTGCACGCTTGCGCAATAAAACACTTGAGCTACGTATTGATGAGCACGGGTTGTATGTCAAGGCAGACCTTGGCGGCTCGCAAGCTGGACGTGATTTATATGAAGCCATTAAAAACGGGCTTATTGATCGTATGAGTTGGGGCTTTGCACTTGCTGAAGATGGCTACCAATACGATTCAGAAACGAAATTAGCGACCATTTCTAAGGTTATTAAGGTTTTCGATGTATCTGCTGTGTCTATCCCCGCAGACCAAGATACCGAAATACACGCGCGTTCTTATCTTGACGGAGTGATTGAGAAAGAGCTACTGGAGCAGCAGCAGCGCGATTTAGCCAAAAGGCAGGCGGCAAAACGTCGCCTTGCTCTGAAGGCTAAAGCTTTGTCAATTTAACAGAAAGGTTAGAACATGGATTTTGAATCTATGGATGTTCGCGCTTACCGCGGGCTGGACGCTAACGCTTATGCGCAGCGTCGTGAGTTTATTATCAACTTGGCTACCAATCTTCCTGAGGACGCTACAGAAGATCAGATGCGCGAGATTGATACAGAGGTTGAGATTATCCGTTCTGAGGATGCCCGCCGCGAGGACGTAGAAAAGCTGCGTGCGGTGAGGGCTGCTAAGGTTTCTTCTGGTAATGGTCTTGTTATTGAGAAGTCTTCAGTTGGTGGTATCCATGAGCTAGACCGCACACAGGAAGCACTAGGTTCTGAGGAGTACGAGCGCGTATTTGCAGATTATATTTCTCGTGGTGCAGATATTCCTCATGAGTTTGCACAGTATGCAGAGCGCCAAAACCAAGTAACTACAACTACAGATACTGGTGTCGCAATCCCTACAACTTTGTCTAATCGCATTGTAGAAGAGATGCGCCAACATGGTCTTTTGTATCCTTATGTCACGCAGGACAATGTTCCTGGCGGCGTTGATTATCCTGTAATGAACTTCAAGCCTACTGCTCAGTGGATTACAGAGAACAAGGTTTCTGATACACAAAAGGCAAGTGCAGAGACTATTTCCTTTAAGTACTTTGCTCTGGAAGTTCGTACTGCTCGCTCTTTGCTACAGCACTACACCACGCTTAAAGCTTTTAACGATCGCTATGTAGCTATTGCAGCAGAAGCTATGGGCGATGCTTTGGACTTAGCCATTATCAACGGTACTGGCTCTGGCCAGCCTTTGGGCATTGCCAAAGATCCACGTGTTGTGACTAAGGTAGCCATGAAGGCAGCTGAGATGCCTAAGTGGGACGCATGGCACAAAAACTTTAAGTCCAAGATTAAGCCTGCTTATTCTAATGGCGTGCTCATTATGAACAACGCTACGTTTGAGCAGTATGTAAATGGTATGGTCAACTCTAACGGTGACCCCATTTGCCACACTACCTACGGCGTAAACGGGCAAGAGATTAAGCGCTTCTTGGGCAAGGACATTATTACTGTTGATGACATTATTCTTAAGGATTTTGATAGCGCTGCTAATGCAGATGTATTTGCTATCTATGCCAACCTTAAGGATTACATGATTAACTCTAACCTCCAGATGCGTGCTGACAACTGGGAGGATAAGGACACCAACCAGTTCAAGACCCGCCATCTGCTTATTGCCGATGGTAAGCCTCTGGACGCGGCTGGCATGATTCTTCTTACCAAGGGTGCGGCTAGCTAATCATGGATAAGGAAAAGCTCGTACATGTGCTTGTACTGTCACAATTTATTGATGCCATAACAGGCGATTACCACTATGCGGGCGATGAGTTTGATGTGACGCACAAGCGCATGGAACAGATTAACTCTGCTGGATATGGAAAGCTTGTTGTGGCTTATCCCGATAAGTCGCACGCGAAGTTTGGACATAACAGCAAAAAATAATGAGAGGGTAGACACAATGGCTTTGCTTGATGAGGTGAGAAGTGCTGTTCGTGTGTCCGATGGCTACTATGACCAAGAACTTAAGACCCTGATTGATGCTGCATTGTTTGACATGCAAAACAAAGGCGTTCTTCAACAATTTATCGGAGACGATGAAGACAGTTATCCCGCCATTGTTAAGCAGGCCATTGTTTTATTTGCTAAAGCTAACTTTGGCTTAGACAACGATGAAGCCGACCGCTTTATGAAAACGTATAACACCATTGTTTGTTCTTTGTTAAACGGTACAGGTGGTATTGCAGGAGTTGGTGAGTAATGGCTGGGTGGCGCGATACTATCACTTTTGTTTGCCAGCCTAGTCCAGATACTCAGCTGCAAGACGATGAAGGAAACTTCATCAGACCAGATACCAATAGCCAAGAAAATTTGCGACGCGTCCCATGTAATCGCTTTACTATTTCTGGTGCTACATGGGTCGCTGCCCGCACTACTGGCTTGCAGGCAGATGCAAAAGTGCAACTTCATTCCAACGACTACCGAGGGGAAACCCAAGCTATTTTTGGTGGCGTGAAGATGGATGTTGTGCGTGTTTCAGACAATGGTGAGTTTGTCACCCTTACGCTAGGTAGGCTGGTGCGCAATGAGCAGTAACACTGAGTGTGGCATAGATGATTTCGCACTTGCGTTAGAAGATATTTTGAATAGCGCTGAGCGTCATGTGGTTGACCATGTGTTACCCGATGCTCTAAAAGCTGGCTCAAAAGTGGCCGCCAAAGAGTGGCGCAAAGGCGCAAAAAGCCTATTTAGGACTAACCGTCGTTCTCGCATTAACTATAGAAAGTCAATTAAGACAGACTTAAAGATGTTAGGGCGCGGAGAGCTGGAAGTTACCGTCCATTCTAAAAAGCCTGGTCTTCCGCATCTGCTTGAAAAGGGGCATGCAACCCCTGCACGCACAAAACATGTTGCTGGCAGAACACATATTAAGGCGGCTGCAGAAAGCGGCAAGCAAGAAGTGGAAAAGGTATTAAAGCAACATTTGGATAGGGGATTGATGGAACGATGAATAATCGAGCCTTGGTATACCAGGTCTTGAAGAAAACAGGTCTACCAGTAGCGCAAACGCGTTTTGGTGATTATATTTCTGGTAACGACACAACTATACCGAACAATTCCCTGCCCAATTTGCCCTTTTTAACCTTTAACCATTCTGGCGATACAACCATGTTTGCTGATGGCGCGCGATACGCGGTACTAGAGCGGTTTGTCGTGTCTTTGTGGCTTGATAAGCGACGTGATGATGTCGAGGAAAAAGTTGAAGAAGCAATAAGTAAAAACTTTGGACCATATACTCGCGATCTTGATTATGACGATAAAGAAAAAGCCTATGTCATAGATTACGAGTTCACAATCCACCCAGACGAAGGGAAAAATTAAATGGCAACAGAAGAGAATGTTGGCGTACGTTTTGGTGTTAAAAACGTTCATTACGCGGTCTTGAATGAAAAGACAGGTGCGTATGATACGCCCAAGCCTATTCCAGGCGCGGTAAAGCTTACACTTACGCCTGAGGGTAATGAATCTACGTTTTATGCAGACGATATTCCTTATGTATCGTTTACTACAAACGCTGGTTATTCCATCAGTTTTGACGACGCATATATTACTGAGGAAATGCGTCGCGATCTGTTCGGTGAGGTACAGGACAAGAATAAGGTACAGATTGAAACGTCTGATGCTAAACCTGCTACCGTAGCTCTTATGTGGGAGTTTGATGGCTCTAAGATTTCTAAGCGTGGCTTGCTTTATAAGACGACGTTTTCCCGTCCATCTGAGGAAGGTAACACCAAGACCGATTCCACCACGCCTGATACCCATACCCTAAGCGGAAAGGCTATTCCTTCTACCCAAACTATTGGTTCTGCCAAGCGCGATGTAGTTAAGGCATCTGTTACTAATGAGGAAGCCACGGCTAACATCTACAACAAGTGGTTTGAGAAGGTCTATATTCCTGATAGCACTGTAGCTTAGTTTAGGCTATCTAGTTTTCGTTTTTTAGCTATTCCCCTAGTAGCTGTTATTTGGCTGCTAGGGGAATTTTCGTATACGTATATGTGCTTATCCATCGACTTGTACACCTCCTTTCGGTTTATATCTCCATTCCATGTATAACTCCCCCTTTTTTGGTTGGTGGATAGGCGCATATACGTATAACGGGTGCAAAGTTTGAAAGGGAGACAATGGGCAAGATTGTATTTGACCAATCTGGAGAGCACGAAGCATATTGTACAGCTTGGACGCTTGTCATTTATGAGCAGCAGTTTCACAAAGATATGATTCAAGATGTTTTCGGTCGCATTGATATGAGTAAAACTAGGTATGAGCTTGATTCTAGCGGCGATGTTTTAGCTGTAGATTACACAAACGATAATTGGACTAAAAACATCCAAGCGCTGTGGGCAATGCTGCGTACTGCGTCAGAAATTGGCTTTATGAACGGTGATGTTGCAGAAAACCATCGTATCCCTGATTATGAGCAATGGGTCAAAACAGCTGGAGCGATTGATTCAGATGAAATAGCTACCTTTGTAATCTCTGAGATGCAAAGCGGCTTTTTTCGATCCGCTGCACCTGACAGCGGAACAACCAGTACTCAAGAATAATGACAGCGCTAAGCACACTCACCCCTATACAGACGTTGTAATAACGGCTCTAGAGTGTGGTTTGACGTTGCGCGAAATTATGCAAAGTAGCTACTCAACTGTATTTAACCTGCTTATTGCTTATTCTGACCGCAATGCTCGTGTATCAGAAGCAAATAAAAACAACTCGAATAAAACATTTGTTCGAGAAGCGACCCAAGAAGATATTGACAGATTTTAATAGAGGTGTGGTATGGCTGATGATATTAAAGGCTTAGTCATTAAATTTGGCGGTGATGCTAGTGAGCTTAAGAAGTCTTTGGCCGCAGTTAATAAGGCAGCACGCCAAACACAATCTCAGCTAAGAGCAGTGGGTAGATCTTTAAAGGTTGACCCAAAAAACACAGGGCTTATCAATCGCCAACTCAAGGAGCTGTCAAAAGAAGCCGAGAATACAGCGCTTAAGATGGCCAAAACCAAGCAAAGTATCAAAAAGCTTGGCGCTGAAAAACTTCACTTCTTTGATTCCAATAATGCTAAAGAAGTTACTGCTACTGTAGATGAGTTGGCTAAAAAGACTAAAAACGCTGGTCTTGAAGCAGCGCAAGCATCAAAGCGCTTTGCTGGTATCACACAAGAGCTAGAAAATATCTATGCAGCTAATAATCAAAAAGGCAAAACGCGGCTGCAAGATATGAGCAATAAAGAACTGGTAAGTAAAGAAACCACTTCTTGGCTTGGTGAAGATAAAGCAAACGAGATTATGCGCCTGCGCGAGGCATGGCACCAGGCACAAAGCGAAGCTGAAGCATATGATAAGGTAGTCCAGCTAAACAACATGCGCAGCAGCCTACAGGATGCGAATTTTAAACTGCGTAGCCTTAATGCTGAGATGGTCAAGATAGATAGCCGCTCTAGTTTTGCTAAGCAGTCTCGTGATATTCAAAAGCTGGATAGCTCTATTGCACAATGCGATACGCGTTTAACGTCACTAAAGCAAAACGGAGAGAAACTAGATAGAGCACTTAGGCTTGACCCTAACAATATTGAGATTGCAGCACTTAAGGTAAACAATCTAAAAGAGCAAGAAGAAGCTGCAAAGAACAAAGCAGAGCTTTTAAAACAAAAACTCGACGCTTATAAAAATACTGATGCTTTTTCCAAGGTCAAGAACAGCCAAAAAGACTGGACAGCCGAGGTAAAACGCACCGAGCAAGCCTACGTTGACGCTAAGCAAAAGGTAGATGCTGCTAAAAGTGCAGTTACTGAGATTAAAGAAAAACTGCGCACTATTAACGTTAGGGATGGGGGCAATCACTTAAGTAAGCCGCTTTTACAAGATGATCTCAAAAAGGCAGAGCAAAACGTAAAGTCGCTTGAAGCGTCTATGAAAAAGGCGTTTAACGAAATGGACACAGCACATGCCTGTGCAGAAGTAAAACAAGTTAATGATGAGCTTGTAAAAACAAATGCACAGGCACAAGGCGCTGCAAACGAAATCAAAAAAGTAACCAAGCGCCAAGGATTTTCTTTTGATACATTGTCACGTGTTGGCAGTGTTTTATCTGCAACAGTTACTCCTGCGGTACTTGCCGCTGGGCATGCGTCTGCTGATGCAGCTACCGAGATTGATTCGTCTTTTCGCAACATGAAAAAGACGGTTAACGGTACCCCTGCACAGTTTGAAGAATTGCGTAAAGCAGCAGTTGATTTTTCAACTACTCATGTAACAAGCGCTTCTCAAATTCTAGAGATTGAAGCTTTGGGCGGGCAGCTAGGCGTTGCAGCAGACAAGCTTGGTGCATTTGCAGAGGTTACTTCTAACCTTGATATTGCAACTAACCTTAACGCAGAAGATATTGCTACAAGCTTAGGACAGCTGTCAAACATCATGGGCGACCTTACACATGACAACCTCCCAAGTTTTGCAGATGCTTTGGTACGTCTTGGTAACAATATGCCTACGCAAGAATCTAATATCTTAGAGGTTACCAACCGCATTGCTGCAGCTGGACAGATTTTTGGCTTTACCACGCCTCAAGTTCTTGCATGGGCAACCGCTATTGCTTCAACAGGACAAAACAGTGAAGCGGCAGGTACCGCTATGTCTAAGACGTTTAGTACTATTCAAAGCGTTATTGACGGTACGGCAAAAGACAGCAAGCAAAAGCTAGAACTTATGGCTACAACCGCTGGGTATACGGCAGAGGAATTTACCCAAGCGTGGAAAGAAAAGCCTTCTGATGCTCTTAAAAGCTTTGTTGAAGGTCTTAAAAAGGCATCTGATGGCGGCGAGTCTGTAGATAAGATTTTGTCTAACCTTGGAATTAACTCGGTGCGCCAAAAGCAAGCACTTGAAGGCTTAATGAATACCACAAATGTTTTGGACGATGCCCTCAAGATGAGTAACGATGCTTGGGATGGCGTAAGTGATAAGTGGGGTGCTGCTGGTGACGCTGCACGAGAAGCAGCGCAAAAGTCCGAAGGTTTTTCTGGTGCTTTAGAAAAGATAAAAAATGTAGGCAAAGCTGCGGGTGATTCTTTAGGGCAAGCAATTGCTCCTATGCTTTCTGATTTTGCTGAGGGTGCTAAAGAAGCGTTTGAAGCGTTTGATCGTCTATCAGACAGCGAGAAGAAAAGCATTGTTGCTTCTGCTGTAGTGCTTGGAGCGCTTGGACCAGTGTTAAAGCTAATTTCTGGTATTGGTTTTGGAGCGGTTGAGGTTAAAAAATATTTTGACGGTTTTAACAGCGCGTTTTCTCTAGCCTCAAAAGAGGGGGTATCGCTTTCTAAAGCGCTTGGTACCGTTCAGTCGGGAATGGATGCGGTTCAAGGGAATACGGTAAACCTTACTGGAGCTATGGGTGCTCTAAAGACGCTTGGTATCGTTGCGGTCATAGCTGGGCTTGCCATTTTAGCTAAAGGTTTGTACGACTGTTGGAAGAGAAACGAAGATTTCAAAAAGTCGCTTGACGGTATAGAGAAAGCTACTGATAAAGCCATTGGTCTTAAGCACTATAGAGATAAGTTAGATGACGTAGGAAAAGCAGCAAAGCTATCTTCTAAAAGCTTTGAAGACTTTACAAAGCTCATGCAAGACCACGCAGATGCTATGGAAGAAAACGCTGAAAGCGCTAAGCAAGAGATGGGCATGCTCAATTCAGTAAAAGACGTTCTTCAAGATAGCATTGGTAAAACCGACCTTACGGCAGAAGCAAAAGGGCGGCTTACTTGGGCAATTCAGGAGTACAACAAGGCGACTGGCGAATCCATTACCGCTCAAGATGTCATGAACGGCAAATACACTGATGCCAACGGACAGCTACAAGATTTGTCCGCACATATTGATGAGGTAATCAAGAAGAAAAAGGAAGAAGCACGTATTAACGCGCTAACCAAAAACCTTGAAGAAGCCTACGCTGCGCAAGCCCAAGCACAAGACCAATTTCAAGCAACAAAACAAGAGCGCGATGATTATTACCAAAACCAGCTAAAGTATTTTCATGAGAATAGTGACACAATAAAGAAGAGTGGATTTAAGGGGTCTGCTGAGCAGTGGGCAGAAAAAGCCACTGATACCGCATACAAGCAAAAGATAGACCAAGCCACAGAAGCAGTTGAAAAAAATACTGATGCTGTTAGGCGCAATGAGCAGGCATTGGGAAATGTTGCAAAAGCAGCAAGCGAAACAGCTAAGGGCTACGAAACCCTAGATAAAAAGCTGGAAGAGGCTACGGACGGAATGTTTAATGCACTTCTAAAGCCTGGTATTAGCGTTGCTGATTTGTCACAAAAGCTATCAGATTTAGGTATTGGCGTTGATGATTTTGCACAGCTTAATTCCGACCAACTAAAAAGTATCGCCGAAAACTGGGATGGTAGCACTGCAAGCTTGCTTGAAAACTTAGCCCAACAATCTGACGGGTTTGAGGAAAACAAGGAAGCGATTATTAACGCTCTAGCCGAAGAAGCAGCTGCGTGTGAGGACTTTACTCAAATTGAGATTGGCGATAAGCACTATTCGATCTCTGATGATGGAACAATCTTTGGCAACATTGAAGATTTACAGAGCTTGGCACAGTTTACGATTGGCAACAAGCACTATTGGGTCGATAGTAACGGCACTGTTTTTAACGAAACTGGCGATCTTGGTACGTTAGATGATTTTGTGATTGGAGATAAGCACTACACGATTACAGACGACGGCAGCATAACAACAACGAAGGATGGTGTTCAAAGCGTTATCTCCAAAATTGAATCAGTCCCGCAAAGCCAAACAACGTTTTTTAAGGGTAATGATAAACAACTTAACGATGTAATTAAAGGCGCACGCGAGAAGCTTTCTAGCATTGGTAAAGTTGTAGCTTCTGTTCTTCCTTGGGGACACGCAGCCGGTGGAATTTTACGTAAACACGCTGCAGGTGCTCTTCTTAGCGCAGCAGACGCGCGTAAGCATTTGCGCATGCACGCTGATGGGTTTATTGCGGCACAACCAACGTTTATTACTCCAAAAGATGTTGTTGGTGAAGCTGGGGCTGAAGCTATTATCCCGCTTACGAACAAAAAGTACGTTGCCCCATTTGCAGGAACTGTAGCAGAAGAGATGTTAAAGCGCATTGGTACCATGACGAGTGAACCACAAGTAGACCCTGCTGTATTAGCGTCTTTGGTAGCTCGTGCAGTGCATAATGAACTTGAAGGCTTTGCTCTTGTCGCTGATGGGCGTGAGTGGGCACGTTTTACAAGGAGAAGCATATGAGGTTTGACTTAAAGTACAAATCCTCAACAGGTGAAGTATTTGAGCTTGACCGTGGCGATCTACGGACGCAAAAAGCAATAGATTTAAGAATGGGAGCCTGGGATGTTGACCTAGGCTCCCATTCTCTGCTAAGCGCAAGCCGCAATGCCACAACTGTTAAAACTGAGCTGATTACCTATAACAGAGAAGCACTGGAGCAGTTCAGGGTTGCTTGCGATGCTGATGTGCGTGAGAAAACCGCCGGAGAGCTTATAGCATGTGGAGACTGGAAACAGCGCGCCTATATCACGGGGTTTGATGCGTCGGAAGTTGATGGGGCTAAAGTCAAAGGAAAGCTTACTATCATTTTGTTAGATGGTGTTTGGCGCAAAACTACAGTTCATGAGCTATTAAAACAGTCAGGCAATCAACAAAACGAGTACGGACTGAACTACCCGCATGATTACCCGTTTGACTTTGCGTATACACAAACTGGCACTGATGTTAGCTTTGGTAATGACGCGCTGGCGCGTATTACGTTTTGGGGCGCGTGCAAAAACCCTTATGTCCAGATTGGCAAAAACATTTACGCTGTGGAAAACGTGGATGTCCCAGCCGGTTCACGTTTGGTCATTGACCCTACGCGCATAGGAGATATTGGCCATTCTGTAGAGCTAATCAGTGAATTTGGACAGCGCGAGAATAAATTCGCCAACCGCAGGCGCGGCGCTAAAGGTAGTGGAAGCTACATATTTGAGCGTGTGGAGCGTGGTACGCAAATAATTGCTTGGGGACAAAGCTACGGCATCACAATAGAAGAGATCCAAGAAAGGAGTGAGCCTCCTTGGAGCTTATCGTAACTAATAAGAAACTCGAAGATATAGGTATCTTGGATGTTAAAGGCGATTTTGCCTATGGGATGGATGAAAACGACTTCTCCCTGAGGTGGCAATATGAAGAAACTCCCCCAGAGATTGGAGGAGTTATTTATTGTGAGGGCACAGATGTTGGTGGGATTATCCGCGGGTATGACATCAAAAACAAAGAGTTAAAGCTTATTGGTGATAGCTGGTGTGGAGTCTTAGCAAAACAAGTAGTATCGCCACCACAAGGGCAAGACTATAGGACCGTTAGGGGCGAACTTAATAAAATAGCTAAAGATTTGTGTGATGAATGCGGCCTTGGTGGTTTTGTTGAAGTTATATCCGTTAACAGTGGCATAACCATTGACCACACGTTTAAAGGCGTTAATAAAGATGAGACGCAAAGAGATACAGGGCGCTATATGAGTCTGTGGGCTGCTTTTTGGCAACTTTGTGTTACGTACAATACTAAAGTTCGCGCTACATGGACAGGGAACCCCGTTAAGTTGCGTCTAGAGTTTATGAAAGCAGTTGACTATTCGCAAAGCGATGAGTTGCCCACAAATACTGTTCGTGTAGATATTAAAACTCAAAAGCCCACCAATCATTTGGTTTGTCTTGGGAAAGGCGAGCTGCACAATCGCCAAAGGCTAGATTTATACATGGACGATAAAGGTAATATCTCTAGAACACAAAGCATTTTTGGGCTAGATGCTATGGCAGAACTTTATGATTACTCAAGCTCCGAAACACTAGAAGCAGACGGTAAGAAAAAGCTCAAAGAGCTATGGAAAAAGTCAAAGACCGTATCCATTGATATACCTGATGATTTTGATTTGGTGTTTGATTTGGGGGATAGAGTGGGCGGCGTAGATTTATCTACAGGGATAGCCGCCCACGCCATCATCACCAAGAAGATCGTTAAGGTTCCCGACGGCACAATAACCTATGAAACAACGGTGAAATAATGAGTAAAAACGCGGGCTTTTCCCTGTGGTCTTGTGATGTTATGGGCTGCAAGGAAGAAGCATATATCAAAGATGACCAAAAGGTAAAAACATTCCAAAAGCGAGCTTACGCCGACAAAAACGGAGTGGAGCGTGAGGTGGTGTTATGCCGAAAACATGCTCTGCTATTTGATGCCGCTTATGGGAGTTTTATCTTGGCAGTGCAAAACCTATTAGAGGATAAGAAGGTGAAACAAGACTAATGGCAGTTGAATTAGTAACAGGCTCCGCTAGGCAAGCTCATGTGTCCTCAGACGATATGGCGCACCTCATTGCTGGTATTTTTGGCAAAGAGAGCTATGTATTAGACTCAAGCCTTCCGACACTTGCGTTTCGCGAAGCTAACAGCCTACAAATCCCTGCTTGTGATCTATCAGTAAACGGCAGGCATATAAGGCTTACAGGCACAACAACGCTTATGATTAAATCAGGCGCACAAGCAGCTAAGCGCAATGATTTGGTATGTGTGAAGTATGTAGCTGATCGCTCATCAAGTACTGAAAGCGCAGAGCTCACTGTGGTGTCCGGTAACTCGGTGAGTGCATCGCAAACGCCACGTGATCCTTTTGTCCCCAATCAAGGCAATATCTTAAATGGTGCTCCAGAAGTATTGGTACCTATCATCAGAATTACAGTTAATGGTCTTGCTCCAAGTGCTGAGTGGATTATTTCTAGCATTGCTACGTTGGGGATGCTATCAACAACAGAAACATACAAAAACGGAGAAACTCTACGAGCGGTGCGCTATGGTGCTGTTGTATCGGTAGAAGCATCAGTGACTGTAACAGGATGGGGAAGCAGTTGGTATAGCACGACTGCTGGGACCTTGCCTGTATCAATGCGCCCCAAAGATTCTGTCTACCGCACTTCAGCATGTGATAACAAACAGTACGTAACACGACTCGTTATAGACTCTAATGGAGTAGTAAAAATCCAAGGCATAGGCGGACCGACTACTGACAACCAATATGTGCAGTGCGGCGCGACGTTTCTTGTCGGTGTGTAGTTCTAAGAACAACCAAGGTTAACCAACAGCCGAAAGGCTGTTTTTTATTAGAGAAAGGAACAATATGATACCGAACTTTTTAGATGTGTTTTTGGCACCTGTAAGGGATAACTCTACAGCTCAAATTGCTATGGTGGCTGTGTTGCTGCTTATCCTTATAGATTGGCTACTTGGCTCTTTAGCAGCTATTGCACGCCATGAATACAGCTCTACTATCGCGCGCATTGGTATTGCTCATAAGGCGGGCGAGCTGTGCTTTATTATTCTTGGCATTATCGTTGACGGCATGCTAGGCGGTGGGCTAAATATCGGGTTTACTAGCCCTGTCCTATTGGGTTGTTGCGCATACATAATCATCATGGAGCTGGCAAGTTGCCTTGAAACCATTGGATCTATCAACCCAGAGCTTGCGAATAACCCCTTGTTCCAAGTGCTCAAATCAGTGCAGGAACATGCAGATACGACAGCAAAGAAGAGTGAATAGTCATGGCTTGGTATCCGTGGAAAGCTATTTGGGCAAGTCCTAAAACCTACTCTAACGGCCGTGGTGGCAAAAAGCCTGAATATATCGTAGTCCACTACACAGCATCCCAAGCAAGCGCACGCAATAACTGCATCTATTTCAGCGGTGGTAATCGAAATGCCTCTGCTCACTTTTTCCTTGATGGGTCAGGCACGATTTACCAATCCGTAGCCGAAGGTGATACTGCATGGGCTGTAGGAAATTTTGACTTTAATCAGCGCTCAATTTCCATTGAAACCGTAAGCGACGGACGCGATTTTACGAGTGCTGAAATTGCCGAGCTGAGCTATTTGGTGCAGCACCTTATGAACAAGTATGGTATTCCAGCAAGCCACGTAATCCGCCACTATGATGTAGCTGGGCTTGTGCGCACAGGCAAAACAGTGTCTCCGTGGAAATACTGCCCAGCACCGTATATTAACAACAGCAAATGGAATGCCCTTTGGAAACAAATTACAACTAATACAGGAGATGATGACGAAGTGACGAACGCAGATATTGAGAAGATCGCCGACCGAGTAATGCATAAGGTGTGGGAGTATTTTTGGGCCGGTAACGCAAAAGACAAAGCACGTGGCGTTAATTGCTACGACCGCCTAGCTGCTCTCTACGACAAGATGCATTTTACTGGCTGGGATTATAAGAATACCAATTCTGGCGATACTATGGACATGCATCAAATGCTTGTAGAGTGTCATCAGATGCTTACCGAGCAAGCAAAGCGTATTGATGCACTGGAGAAAAAGAAGTAATGGACGAGTGGACGCTTACAGTTTGGTGCACACTATCGGATAATCCCGGCTTTCGGTACAGCAAAATCCGTGTAGAGCGTTTCGCGAGCAAAGAAGGCGTAATACGCTTCATCGAGGATCGCTATCTTGCGGCTAAAGTTACCTGGAATGACGAACGTAAGCGCTGCAGTATCGTCATTAAAGGCTGACGCTTAGTGAGAAAAAACACATCTGGTGTAACTTCGGACTTAGTTCGGACTTAGCTCGGACTTAGTTTTGATATAATGCCAATGACACGGCTATGACACCTACGGGTTCATGGCCCAGCTGGAAGTACCGTTGTGGTAGCGCGAAACCAGTGGATACCACGGGCGTTTGTAGAGCATGTCCTTACAAACAATAAAGTTTCTGTAGGCTTTAGTCGCGACTATAAAGCCGAAAACCCCTCACTTGCCATACGGTAGGTGAGGGGTCTTTTTGTTTGTGCAGGTAGACGGCTTGTTATAAGGCGTTTTAAGGCTCTGTAATTTTACAAACAAGTGCTTATACCTACTTTTACCAATTACTAGCATCATCCATCTTGATTACATCCCCAGATGGGGCAGACAGGGCTTTGTCCATTGCTCCAGCTGCATCTACGATTTGAGACAAATCAGTATCGGCATATTTCATAGTCATAGATATATCAGCATGCCCTAATATATCTTGTGCCGTTTTGATATTAAGTGCACGCACTGCAACCGTAGCATATGTATGACGCAAATCATGAAATGTTGGGCGTTTTCCTTGAGTGCCCACTAATCCCCACTCTTTGGCGTGGGCAGTCCACCAATGAGTTAAGTTGGGTGGGTTTAAGTATCTACCGTCTGGATACCCACATACATATAAATCGGGGGAGAACGATAGCCCAGCATTTAAGCACTCTTCTAATATCCTAGAACGTCTATCACTTAACAGCTTGGCAAGTTCTGGCGGCACTGGAACCGTTCTGTCTCTATTTGGCTTTGGTGGCTTAACATATGTGCCTTTGCGTCCAGAGCCAATACTTCTGCATACATGTATCACTTTGGTATTGCTGGCAATTCGTATATCACCCCAACGCAGCCCACAAATCTCACCACGGCGCATGCCCGTGTAATAGGCTATCCATGTCGCTAATACCTCTTGGGTTAGCTCTATGTCATTTAGCCGAGCAACCAATATACGGCGCGATGGCTCATCAAGTGGGTTAGGCGGGACAGAAACTTGTTTTGGCGTGGCTACAGGCTCACATGGTGACCATTCGATAAGGCGGGATACTACGGCGTGCTTAAAACCAGACTTTAATACGTTGTACGCCTTTTTTACCGTATTGGGGGATAACTGTTGTTCATCTCGCAGGTAAGATATAAAACCTTCCACATCATCAGGCGTAGATTCTTCAACTGTTTTATCTTGGAAGTAATGATGAATATATTTGATATATATTTCATACCCACGCATGGTAGTTTCTTCAATATTGTTGCTTGCTGCTTTTGATTCAAGCCATGTTTTTAGATATTCCCATAAGATGTGCGTTGAACTTTTAGTTGAGCTTTGAACTTTTGCTATGTCTAAAGAATTGAACCAAGTTTCTGTGTATCTTCTTGCCTTCTGCTTCCCCGTGCTATCGGTGTCATTACAGGGGACATCAGTCATTATGGATCGCTGTACCCACTTACCATTGAACTTAAAATATGCAATGCCCTGCCAATATTTTCCCCTTTTTCTAGCGTAAAATGATACATGCATTTTCAGGTTCAGCTCCATTTTGTCATTAAATCCGTCATTAAATCCGTCAAGAAAACTCTTTCAGGATTTGTTAAGTTACTTTCTGCGTTTTTTGCTCAATAGCGTTTACCTGCTATTTTATCAAGCATAGCTAGCCTGTCAAGCATATTCAGCTACATTTGGCTTAGCTCGTAAAAGCGGGGGTCACCAGTTCAAGTCTGGTAGCTGGCTCCATATTTGCACAGGTAGATGGCTTATCGCTGTCTACCTTTTTTGTTTTACAGTTAAGCGAACAGTTAATTACTAGTTAAACTATCCAGCACTACTAGCACTGTGATCATCTCTATTTGGGTATAACGGCAGTAACGTACAACCAAAACGCTCAGCACCTCACATGCGTTCGCGTTTAAGATTGGAGATATCATGGCAAGCTCTGATTTGCAGCTTTATATCAAAAATGGCTGTCCTTTCTGTCACAAAGTCATAGCCTTCATGGAGGACAACAATATCGTATTGCCGCTGCATAACATTTCTGAGTCTGATAAAGATCGTGACTTTTTGGTAGAGCACGGCGGTAAGCGCCAAGTTCCCTGTCTGTTTATTGATGGCAATGCTCTGTATGAGTCCGGCGACATCATCGCTTATCTGGCCAAGACCTATGACGTATCTGCTGCCACAGAGTCTACCGAGAAAACAGTGGAGCCTGCAGATACTATGCCAGAAGGCGCTAGCTGCACTATTGGTGGTGGCTGCAGCTTCTAAGGCGTAAGCTGCCTCCCCATATTCGGATATTCAGTTGCTTGTTTAACGTGCTATCTGCATGGAATGTTCTAGTCATGGAGATAGCACGTAATTCTTCTTAATCGTATATAAATTGAACTACTTTGAACTTTTTACTGCACAGTAGTGCTATTCTAATTCCTAAGTTGAACTTATGTACACAGAGATTGAACTTTTGAGAGAAAAGTCTGTTTATCTGTGGGATAAATTGAACTTGTGCTTGTTGTATTCGTACCTGCATCCGTATAAGCATATCGGCAACTTTGGAGTGACATGCAAACAACTTTTGCAACGCGTCTTAAACAGGCCATGGGGAACAAATCACTCAAGCAAGTGGATCTGTTTCGCATCGCTACAGCTAAGGGCGTTAAACTTGGAAAAAGTCAGCTCTCTCAGTATGTGAGTGGCAAAACAATTCCCCGTCAAGAGATTCTTGATTTTTTGGCACGTGAACTTGAGGTAAGTTCAAGTTGGCTTGAACAGGGCATTCCTATGGGTATCAGTTCATTTAACTTTACTGCTGCTGAGGAAGCAAAAATCAGTACGGGTGTACCTACAGCAAGCAAGGATGTTCATTCTCAAGGTATGTTGCAGCATTCAAGTTTGTCCAAGGCATCAACGGAGGCACCAATCATGCGCGAATATAAGAAGTCCAGTAAGCTCGATTCCGTCTTGTATGATGTCCGCGGTCCTGTAGTGGATGAGGCAAACCGCATGGAGGATCAGGGTATTCACGTTTTGAAGCTCAACATTGGTAATCCTGCACCATTTGGTTTTCGTGCGCCTGATGAAGTTGTAGCAGATATGCGTGACCAGCTTACGGATACCGAAGGCTATTCTGCAAGCCGCGGTCTTTTCTCGGCACGTAAAGCAATTATGCAGTATGACCAGATCAAGCATATTCCCAATGTGCAAATGGAAGATATTTATACGGGTAATGGTGTTTCTGAGCTTATCAACCTGACCATGTCTGCGCTCTTAGATACGGGTGATGAAATTCTCATTCCGAGCCCCGATTATCCTTTGTGGACGGCCTGCGCCACTCTTGCAGGCGGTACGGTTGTACATTATTTGTGCGATGAGAAAGCGGAATGGTATCCGGACTTGGATGATATCCGTTCTAAGATTACGTCTAACACCAAGGCTCTTGTCATTATCAACCCCAACAACCCTACGGGTGCCTTGTATCCACGTGAGTTGCTGGAAGAAATTGTAGAGATTGCCCGTGAGCATCAACTCATTCTCTTGTCAGACGAGATTTACGACCGCTTGGTTATGGATGGGGAAGAGCATGTCTCTATTGCCTCTCTTGCTCCGGATTTGTTCTGCATTACCTACAATGGTCTTTCTAAGTCCCACATGGTGGCTGGATACCGCATTGGTTGGATGACGCTTTCCGGCAATAAACGAGCCGCGCGCGATCTTATGTTGGGCATTAACATGCTGTCTAACATGCGTTTGTGTTCTAATGTTCCCGCACAGTCCATTGTTCAGACCGCTTTGGGTGGACACCAGAGTGTTAAGGATTATCTTATTCCTGGTGGGCGCGTATATGATCAGCGTGAATATGTATACAACGCCCTCAAGGACATGCCTGGCGTTAGTATAGTTAAGCCCAAAGCTGCTTTCTATGCCTTCCCCAAGCTTGATCCAAAACGCTTTAACATTACTGACGATGAGCGCTTTGCTCTTGATTTGCTGAGCGACAAAAAAGTTCTTATCGTGCATGGTAAAGGCTTTAATTGGGAGACTCCTGGATATTTCCGTATTGTTTATTTGCCTCGTTTACAAACTCTGGAAGATGCTATGGGTAAACTTGCTGATTTCCTGAGCTACTATAGTCAGTAAGAGTGGAATTTTGTTGTGAGACGTGCAAATGGGAGCAGGTAGCTGTTCCATGTATGCATAACCAAGAGCATAAGCGTTTGTTCAAAGTACGTATAACCCTATCGGTGGTCAGACATTTGATGGCCGCCGATAGGGTTATTTGCTCTCTGTAATAAGCCTTTTTGTTGTGCGGTACTATAAGAAGTAGCAAAAAGTGAAGTCTGCTCTTGTGGCGGAGTGCATCTTCCCGTACACTTGCACAACAGCTCTTTTTGCTTGTAGCCGTCCAACTCTTGGAGAGATAGCATATGATTGATTTTGGGCAGTTTATTGGCATGCTCCAGACCAATCCCTTTTTAGCAATAGTTATGTTTTTGGTGCTGGGCACCATTTTTGTGAATGGCGCAACCGACGCCGCAAATGCAATCGCTGAACCTGTTGGTACCCGTGCAATCAACGTGGACTCTGCGATTATCATGAGTGTCGTATGTAACTTCATTGGCCTTATCGGTATGACGTTTATTTCTACTGCGGTCGCAAATACCATAAGCGGTATGGTGGATTTTGGCGGTGATACCCATGCTGCATTGATTGCGCTGGCCGCCGCAACGGTAGGCATTGTAACCTGGGCATCTATTGCATGGGTGTTTGGGATTCCCACCTCCGAAAGTCATGCGCTCATTGCCGGCTTGACCGGTGCTGCTTTGGCGGTTCATGGTGGGTTTGGTGGCGTTAATGCGCACGAGTGGATTAAGGTTATTTACGGCCTTGTGTTTTCTACATTGCTCGGCTTTTTTGCGGGCTGGGCGCTCTCCAAGATCATTCCGCTTTTGTGTCGTAATGCAAACCGCATACAAGCAAACGAGTGGTTTCGTAAGATGCAGGTAGTTGGTGCTGCTGGTATGGCAACCATGCATGGTGCTCAGGATGGACAAAAGTTTATGTCTACCGCCATGCTCGCTGTGTTGTTCTCGGAGGGCATGAGCCCTGATGGCGCAACGTTTCCGCTCTGGCTGATGGTGTTGTGCGCTGCCATTATGGCAATTGGCACCGCAATTGGCGGCAAGCGCATTATTAAAAAAGTTGGTATGGATATGGTAAAGCTTGAGCAGTACCAGGGGTTTGCAGCGTCTTTGAGCGCTACCTGTGCCTTGCTTTTGGCCACGCTTACGGGCTTGCCCGTTTCTACCACCCATACTTCGTCCGCTGCTATGATGGGGGCGGGCGCAGCAAAAAATCCCCGTTCAGTTAACTGGAGTGTAGCAAAGGAAATGGCCTTTGCATGGCTCTTCACCTTTCCTGGATGTGGTTTTATCGGTTTTGCCCTTGCTAAGGTATTCCTCATATTGTTCTAAGGAGAACACATGCCTCGCATGAAGAAAGAAGATCAGTTTTATACCATGCTCAAGGACCTTGCTCAGACCTTGTCTGATGCCGCCGATGAGTACGTAACCATCTTTGAGGATTACCCTGCGTCGGAGTCTCATATCCCTCAGATGAAGGTATATGAAAATCAGTGCGATCAGAAGGTCTCTCATATTCTCAAGGAGCTCTACTCTTCCTTTATCACGCCTTTTGAGCGAGAAGATATCTCTGCTTTAGCGTTTGCTATGGACGATATTATCGATAATATGAATGCTGCAGCTATGCTTTTTGATCTGTTTAGCATTAGTGATATGCGCAAAGAGGCACCCCAAATGGCTCGTCTTACCAAGCGTGCGGTGGATGAGGTTAAAACCATGATCGATCACCTGCCCAATTACAAGACTGACAGGTTGGTAATGGAGATGTCCATTGCTATTGGTAGTGTTGAGGATGAGGGCGACGTCATTTATCAAAATGCCATGCGTCGTTTGTTTACTGATGAAGAGGCAGGTAGATATACCCTTGCATGGGTGAGGATGTTTGAGATCATGGAAAAATGTATGGATGCCTGTGATCATACCGCCGGTGTTGTTCGCTCTGTTGTTATGAAGAGCGCCTAGCATACGTTTCATGCTCTGTTGTGCGTTTGATGCTCTATACAAAAAAGCCCGGTTGCTTATAGCGAGCAATCGGGCTTTCTTATGAGTTCTATTCTCTTGAATGTTCTCTTGAGAAGTTTGGTGCGAGATACAACGGTAGATCTTAGGCAGCCAAACTCTCCTTGGCCAAACGAACATCGTCGTAGCGTGCAAGACCCATGAGCTGTGCGCTTTTTGATTCGACAAATTCAGGGTGACGATGCTCATAGATAGAAAGCACGATAGTCCAAGCAGGAATAAAGGCAACATAGAGAGCAAAGAGAACGCTGGTAGCAGGAGCACCAACAAAGGCAAGAATACCAATGACAGAGGTTGACCAAGGAACCAAAGCGGGAATGACTGCGCTACTGTTCTCAATATCCAAAGCAAGTGCTTTGTTAGAACCCTCACACCCGTCGCACAGCTGAGCGGTAAGCATGATGCAAACCACCTGGTCACATGCGATGATAGAGGTAATGATTGCGGTTAACAAAACACCAATAAAGGGTGTGGTGTGCTCAGCAATCTTTTGAACCATGCCACGAAGATTATCCAAAAGACCAGTACCGTTAAAGATGCCAGAGTAGGTGGAAGCAACACCTACAAGGCAGACTAAGTGAAACATGCTCATGATGCCGCCACCATTAACCATAGAGGCAATGGCATGATCGGTGGTTTTAAAGCCAAAGAGCAGCAGACTAGGAATGTCCAGAATGCTCATACGCTGCACAAGTACACAGATAACAAGAGCACTCATGAGACTTACGATCATGGTCTTCTTTACGTTTACATGCAGGAATGAAAAGACAAGCACAATAGCAATGGGGATCAATGCAAGAGGAGTCAAGGTAAAGACAGAACTAAATTTCTGACCAAAATCAGGAGCCATAGATGCACCAGTACCGCTCATGCCCAAAAGGGTAAAGACAAGGCAAGTCAAAATAAGAGGAACAAGTGCGGTACGCATCATACGGCCAATATTATCTTGGACATTGGTGCGGGTAAGATTGCCAACCAAGGCTGCTGAAGAACTCATAGGAGAGCAGCGATCACCAAAGAAGCAACCACTTAAGATAGCTCCGCCCAACATAGCAGGGTTAGCACCCATAACCTGACCAATAGTAAAGCAAGCAACACCGGCAGTTGCTGCAGTGCCAAAAGAGCTGCCGCACAAAAAGCTCATGCCGCAGCAAATCAAAAATGCTGCAACAAGAATGGTAGAAGGCCTCACCAATACAGCAGACCAACTTGTGATGTAGGGAATGGTTCCCGCTGCACGCCATGCTGCCGTGAGCATGCCAATGATGGCAAACAAGATGAGTACGTGTGAAACGGTTTTTACTCCAGACAAGGACATATGCAGTATTTCTTTTGCAGAATGTCCGCGCCAGAGACCATATCCTACAAATAAGGCTAAGCCAATGAGAAGTGAGGTAAGAAGGGGGGTTCCAATAATGATTCCTGAAATAAGAACTGACGCAAATGCGATAAGAACTATGGTTTCTACCATAAGACTGTTGCAACTCCCGAATGCTCGTTTCTTGCCGAATTATTCTTGCACCTGATAAGATACGAGCGAATATATAGTGAGTCCAACTGTTAATATTGATATGAGTTACAAAAAGTACTTGTAATCAGTAATCAATGGGCAATGAGCGTGCAGAACGGTACAAAACAATACGTAAACGGTGCTGTATTGTCTCTGAACGGTTTGTGAAAAGGCGGCATCTATGAATTTCCAAAGTATGGACTATTTCGTGGCTATCGCAGAAGAGCAGAGTTTTACAAGGGCTGCAAAGCGTCTGCATATCACCCAGCAAACGCTTTCTGCCCATATTGCGGCGCTAGAAAAAGAGTTGCGCGTAAAACTTGTTAATCGCAGAGTTCCGCTTTCGCTTACGGCTTCGGGTCAGGAGTTTTTGAACTATGCGCGTCGCTTTAGAAACCAAGAGCGTGATTTGCGCCATGTTTTTGATGACATCGCAGGCGATAAACGAGGCCTGTTAGGTGTGGGCATTGCCTCTACTCGCGGCCACATCATTATGCCCGATGCTATCACGCGTTACCGCAGCAAGTATCCAGACATTCGTGTGCGTATATACGAAGGCGAGAATACCGAGCTTATCGAGCTTCTCAAAGAGGGTCGCATAGATATGGCAGTCAGCACGTTAAGCTCTGCGCAGTCTCAACTGATTGTGCGTGATCTGTATGAAGAAAACATTGCGCTGGTGGTATCCAATCAGCTGCTCCAGTCATTGTATGGAGATGATGCCCAGGCTAAGGTAGCGGAGGTAAAGCGCAGCGGTAGTCTCAAGCCGCTCAAGGAGTTGCCTTATTTGTTGCTAGGCGAGAAGGACGTCCCCGGCAAGATTGCTCGTCTTGAATTTGAGCTTGCTGGCTTTAGGCCTAACGTTGCCGTGTATTCAACCAACTCAGAAACACTGTTTGCACTTGCTCAGCGTGGGGTGGGCGCAGCATTTTGTCCCAAGGAAATGGTTAAGGTAAAGTTGCAGTCCAATCCCAATCCAGATTTGCGTACCATTGAGCTGTCTGATCGGGCGCGCTTCAAGGTATCAGCGGCATGGCTTAAAACGGACCACGTGTGGAGCGTTATCGAAAGCTTTTATACCACGCTCGTGGAACTCACAAACGATCGTCGAAAGAAAGATCTTTAGGGGTATACTTCATCCTCAATCAGCATGGAAGGTGTGTTGGCATCCGCTTATACATTTGTGGCCATGCTGTGAGATGCACTAGAGGTGCAGGAGAGGGGTCATCATGGCTCAAAAAGTTCAGGGTACCGAGGATTTATATGGCGGCTACATGCGTGCTTGGCAATATATGCAGGCGATTGCGCATGAGCTCTTTGATACATATGGATTTGACCTGATAGAAACCCCAGCGCTTGAGCAGCTGGACACCTTTGTCCATGGCATTGGTGAGTCCACAGATGTGGTTCGTAAGGAAATGTTCCGCGTTGTATCGGGTGCTTTGTTAGAAAGACTGCTGGGGGAGGGCAGCGAGAACAGCCTTAAGCCACGTCAACGTCTTGCTTTACGTCCCGAGGGAACCGCTGGTATTGTACGTGCCGTTGTGGAGAACAACATGGTGCCCCAAGGTTCCTCGCCAGTAAAACTGTGGTATGCCGAGCCAATGTTTCGCGGTGAGCGTACGCAAAAGGGTCGTCTGCGTCAATTTCATCAGGTTGGTCTTGAGTGGTTGGGTGCTCCGGATCCTGCAGCAGATGCCGAGTGCATCATTATGCTCATGGAATTTTATTACCGCTTAGGCTTTGATATGTCCAAGCTGCGCTTGTCAATCAATTCGATGGGTGATTTGTCTTGTCGTCCCGCCTATCGCGAGAAGGTCAAGCAGTTTATTTATGATCACAAAGATGAAATGTGTGAAGACTGCCTTGAGCGTGCACAGATCAATCCGCTCCGGAGTTTTGACTGTAAGAACGAGCACTGCCATACGATTATGCAGTCTGCTCCGTTGGTGACAGATAATCTTTGTGAGGACTGTGCAGCGCATTATGCACAGGTAAAAGCATATTTAGATGCTGCTGGTATCGCGTATGTGGAAGATCCTACGCTGGTACGCGGTTTAGATTATTACACCCGCACGGTCTTTGAGGTAGAAGTGCTGGATGCGGGTGTTGGCGCTATTGGTGGCGGCGGTCGTTACGATGGCTTGGTGGAACTTGAGGGCGGTAAGCCCACGCCTGGCGTTGGTTTTGCTGTTGGCTTTGAGCGCATCGTGCTTGCATTGGCAGCCCAGGGTGTTGACCTGCAGGGAGATGAGCCCAGCTGTGTCTATGTTGCTTGTGCAGCTCCCGAGCAGCGCCCTGCCGTCTTTGAAGCAACCCTTGCTCTGCGTGATGCCGGCTTGCGCGTAGAGGCAGACTACCAGGGTCGCTCGCTTAAGAGCCAATTCAAACAGGCCGATAAGCTCAACGCTTCTGTATGTGTGATCATTGGTGCAGATGAGCTTGCGCATAACAGCTATACCCTGCGCAATATGAACACACATGAACAAATAAGCATTGCAAAAGATGCGCTTATCGATGAAGTTATTGAACTTATATACGGTGCTGAGTTTGAAGATGATGCAGAACTTTAGCCAGCGCTCTACCTGCTAATTTGCGCAGTGCTTAGACCGGGGCGCGTGCTTAGGCCTAAGCATATATTACAAAAAGCTGCTGTCTCTTCTCGATACAATTACTAGGGATGTCACTATGGTGGCATCCCTGAATTGAGTACTATCCCTTACACCGTAAAATCAGTTACATTTTGTCCCGTTACCAGAGGTGGACCAGTCCCTCGATGGCATACCAGGCTAACAAAATTGTGAGAATGACATTAACAACAGTTTCAGCCTTTGTGAGTGTTTTTCTTTCCTGTTTAAGCTGCACTATAGCAACGATAGTTGCCATTGTTGCTGCTATACATTGGAATAAATACATATTGGTGTGGAAATAAAAGGTACAGGCTGCATAGGCAATGATGCTTACAATAAAGAGCAGATTAAAAACCTTGATTGCAACTTTTTTAATGTTGGCATCCATAAGTAAGCATCCTCCTCAGTTTTTGATTACAGGAAGCTGTTTTTGTGCTCAAGCTTTTGCAGGTCGCCTACGCACTGCTCTACATACTACTTTGTGACTTAGATTTTATTACATAGTCATATTTTTTGACCATACCCGCTCAAAGCTTTGTAATGCTACGGGTTATCGTCGTCTAACTGTTTCAAGCCTTGCTATGATGTACAGCAAAGAACTCATGGATCTAAAGGGGAGGAGAGATACATGAGTAATACCATGCGTGGAGTGTATACCAATCTAACGGAAATTCGCCGCAAGGTATTTAGGGAAGTTGCGGCTATTGCTTACGGCAACACAGATGATGAAGCGACGAGTTTGGAAGAGTTGCCTTACAAGATTATTCCCGGTGAGATTGCTACATACCGAGAAAGCGTATTTTTGGAGCGCGCTATTGTCGCCGAGCGTATTCGTTTGGCGTTGGGTCTACCTTTGCAAGGCATTGATAAGCCTGCGCCACTGACAGATGGTATTGAAGCTGCATTGAAGCCAGAGACGTACTATGAACCTCCTCTTATTAACATTATTAAGTTTGCATGTAATGCCTGTGCGGACAACGTTTATCGAGTAACCGATGGTTGTCAGGGCTGTTTGGCGCATCCATGTCGTGAAATTTGCCCCAAAGGTGCCATTAGCTTTGTGGACAAAAAGGCCTATATCGATCAGGAAAAGTGCATCAAGTGCGGGCGTTGTTTTGAGGTGTGCCCCTACCATGCCATTGCTCACCATGAGCGTCCTTGTAGTGCAGCATGTGGCATGCACGCCATTTCTTCCGACAAGAACGGTCATGCAGATATTGACTATGACAAGTGTGTGTCGTGTGGTCAGTGTTTAGTTAACTGTCCATTTGGTGCCATTGCCGATAAAAGCCAGATCTTTCAAGTTATACAGGCTATGCACTGTGGCGAGGAAGTCATCGCTGCAGTAGCTCCTTCCTTTGTCGGTCAGTTTGGTGGTAAAGGCAATGTAGGAAAGTTGCGTGAAGCCTTTAAACAACTGGGCTTTAGCGGTGTAGAAGAAGTTGCTTTGGGTGCAGATTTGTGCTCTGTAGAAGAGGCACATATGTTTTTGGAAGAGGTGCCCGAAAAGCAATCCTTTATGGCTACCTCGTGCTGCCCTGCTTGGTCTGTTATGGCAAAAAAGGAATTTCCAAAGTATGCCAGCAATGTAAGTATGGCGCTTACGCCTATGACGCTTACTGCGCGCATGATTCGCCGCGAACATCCTGATGCAAAGATTGTTTTTGTTGGGCCTTGTTCCGCAAAAAAGCTTGAGGCTATGAGAAAATCCGTGCGCTCAGAGGTTGATTTTGTTCTAACCTTTGAAGAGGTAGCGGGCATGATGGAAGCAAAACATATTGATTATGCCAGCTTGGAAGATGACAACAACTCAGACTTTAACGTAGCTTCTCACAATGGCCGTGCATTTGCTATTTCCGGAGGTGTAGCAGCAGCGGTTAAAAACGTTATCCAGTCTGAGCATCCAGAGATGGAGGTTGCCGTACAAACGGCGGATGGTTTAGAAGAATGCCGCTCGCTTATGAAGGCGGCCACTAAGGGCAAGTATGATGGGTATCTGCTTGAGGGTATGGCTTGTCCCGGTGGTTGTGTTGCGGGAGCGGGTACCATTAACGCCATTAAGAAGTCTGCTGCCTTGGTAAGCGCCTATTCGCGCAAGTCTCCGCACAAGATTGCTTCTGAATCCGGGTTGGAACAATATTTGCCAGAGCTTGAACGCGACAATGACTACATTGTGATGGGTCAAACTGAGGTTGCAGAATCCGATGAGGCAACGCGTCCTGTGCAGTAATGGTTACGTACGCATAACGATACATGCACAAAAAGAAATTGAAAGTTCGTAGAAGCAGCTGTCCTTAATAAAGGGCAGCTGCAAAAGAAATCGTGATAAAGCAGGCATTACATAGTCCATAACTTTTTATTAGAAATGGCAAACAGAGGAATGGTGCGCATCCAATCTTGTTTTCGGTAGTTGGATAGGCTAAATCGCAAGGCTAAAACTTCTGGGTTTTTATCGACAAATGAACGAAGACATTTTGATCGCAAATTTTCTTCCGCCTTCACTTCGATGGCGCAAATCATATTTGCGTCTTGAACGAGAAAGTCAATTTCACCGCGGGAATTCTCTGCAGACCAATAATAGGGTGTAAGACCGCATTCACTGATAAGCTGTTGGCACACGTATTGCTCGGTAAGAGCACCTTTAAACTCCGTAAAGACACGATTACCATCGATAATGGTGTATCTATCGAGGCCAGACATGGCGCTCAACAAGCCAACATCTGATAAGAATAATTTAAAAGCAGTGTTATCCATATAGGGACGTAAGGGTAAACCCGGCTTGGATATACGTTGTACGGCAGTGGCAATGCCAGCCTGTGTTAACCAGGTAATACCAGATTGATAGTTTTTAGCACGGCTTCCTTTTGCAACATGACCAAAAACAAATTTCTTGTTCTCTCTACCTAGATGAGCAGGTATAGAATGCCACGCGGCAAGAGCATATTCTGTTTGCATTCCACTCAAATGTTTGGAAATATCAAATTCATAACCCCGTAGTATGTCTCCTTGCACAATACGGGCATCTTCAGGCAATCCTCGATTTAAAAAAGCATTAACAGCTTCAGGCATACCTCCAACGTAATAGTACAGACGTAAAAGCGGTATTAATTTGCTGGAAAATGAGTTAATCATGGCAACATCGGCAGTATCGATAAGCTTACACAAGTTTGCGTGCTGTGTTGCTACAAGAAATTCTCGAAAGCTTAAAGGATATAAATCCAGGGTCGTAACCTTGCCAACAGGATAACCTGTACCCTTATGAAGGGTAATCCCTAAAAGAGAACCTGCGGCTGCTATTGCATATTCGGGTTCGTCTTCGCAGAAATACTTAAGCGAAGTGAGTGCTTTGGGGCATTCTTGTATCTCATCTAAGATGATAAGCGTTTCATTTTTTATGATTGGTTGGTTTGTCTCAAACTGAATGGCAGAAATAATTCTTGATACATCATATCCCTGTTCAAATTGCTCTCTCATCGCGGCGTTAACATCAAGATTGATATATGCAATGTTTTTAAAATTGAGTCTACCAAACTCTTTAAGGAGCCAGGTTTTTCCCACTTGGCGTGCACCATTTAAAATAAGAGGCTTTCGATGAGGACTATTCTTCCAATCCAGCAGTTGAGTCATAAGAAATCTATCCATAGTGTGCCTGACCTCCTCATCTCTTGTATTGATGCTGTGCGTTCTCTCTTTGTGGTGCTAGGCATACAGTCGTAAATACATCCTTATTTTTGCATATATTTACAAAAATAAGGACTTAAGAATGTAGAAAATAACATTTTTAAGGACATAAAAATGTCAAATTGCTTTTAATTTAAACATTGTGACAGCGTTTATGCATAGCGGCTGCAAAGTGTGAGATAGATACAAGAAAGCTGCCCTCGTGTATATAACAAGAGGACAGCTTTTGTGTGAGAAGTGCGCTACCGTGTAATAATGTTAGTCGCATACGTGCGAAAGTCGAAGTGCGCTATTCCTTCTCACCTTTAACCGAAGCATAAAATTTGGCAGAATCAAATACATCCTTAATGGTATTTCCGCCAACAAAGGGGATAGCAAGAAATTCATCTACCGTAGGTACAAGGTCACTGCAATCAATATAGTGGTTCTTCTCATTGCGTTTACTGGTGTCTTGAGCCCTCCATGCCTGGAAGTTTGCATCGGTAAGGTAATACATCGCGCTGCCAACCTTCATGTAAATGGAGTGTTTGGTATGGAGGTAATCTACCAGTGCATCGTAATCCAAATCCAGAGTCTCACTAGCCCTCTTTCCCATGGTTGGTCCTTTCCTAGTAGGGACAAGTTCCATTACCCAAATCTTACCGCTCTATGCGCGTATCTTTCACGGCTGTAAGACCTTCTCGGGAAACGGAATGTTAGTTAGGTAGAAGGTAGCGCAAGCGTAGAGGTTTCATTTCTTTTTTGTTCTAGGTATGAAGGCCTTTGTATGCTGCTACCATAGGAAAAATGTGCGCAACTCACGCTGTCTACGCCGGTTGCGTCGTCTGAAGGTATAGGTCACCCGGACCGACACGGGGTGATCCAGACGAAAGGAACACTATGCATTCTATGCACACGCACGACTGTGGTCAGCTTCGCAGCTCCGATATTGGAACTACGGTAACCCTTACTGGTTGGGTGTGGCGTCGTCGTGATCACGGCGGGCTTATCTTTATTGACCTGCGCGATCGTGCAGGTGTAACCCAGATTTCTTTTGACCCTGATCACTCTGGTGGTTCGGCATTTCATCAGGCCGAGAAGGTCCGTTCTGAATGGCCCATCAAGGTGGTTGGTATTGTCCGCAGTCGTCCAGAGGGTATGAATAACCCCAAGCTTCAAACGGGCGATATTGAGGTACTGGTATCAGAAATTGAGGTACTCAACACGTCAAAGACGCCTCCGTTCCCCATTGAGGATCGTCTGGACAGCTCTGAGGATGTGCGTTTGCGCTATCGCTATTTGGATCTGCGCCGCCCTCACATGATGAGCAATTTGCAACTGCGCTCTGATTTTACTTTTGCGTTGCGTCAAGCCTTCCATGACCAAGACTTTATGGAAGTAGAAACTCCGGCACTCTTTAAGTCTACGCCCGAAGGCGCTCGCGACTTCTTGGTTCCCAGCCGCGTGCAGCCTGGCCATTTTTATGCGCTGCCACAGTCGCCTCAGCTGCTTAAGCAGATGCTTATGGTTGCCGGTGTTGAGCGCTACTACCAAGTGGCAAAGTGTTTCCGTGACGAGGATTTGCGTGCGGATCGTCAACCTGAGTTTAGCCAGGTGGACATAGAGATGAGCTTTGTGTCTGAGGACGACGTGATGTCGTCTTTGGAAGAGATCTTGTCCAGTGCCTTTGCCAAGGTGGGCGTAGATATGCCCGTGCCTTTGCGTCGTATTTCTTATTGGGATGCCATGGATACCTATGGTGTCGATAAGCCCGACACACGCTTTGACATGACCTTGCATGATGTGAGTGACATATTTTCTCAGTCTCAATTTAAGTTGTTTGGTAGCGCCGCTACCACCGATGGTCAATACGTCAAGGCTCTTAATGCCAAGGGCGCTGGCAAGTGGCCTCGTGCTCAGATTGATAAGCTCGCAGATGCTGCCGCTGGTTTTGGTGCCAAGGGTCTTGCTTACATAGCATTTCGCGAGGATGGTTCTGTTACCAGCCCCATTGTAAAGTTCTTCTCCGAGGAAGAGATGACAAATCTACGTGAGGCTATGGAAGTGGAGCCAGGAGATTTGGTCATGTTTGCTGTGGGTAGTCGTCTTGATACGGATACCATTTTGGGCGGCATGCGTACACACATGGCTAACGCTTTGGACATCAAGCGAGAAGGTCATGACTTCTTGTGGGTTGTTGACTTCCCCCTGTTCCACTGGGATGAGGACCGCAAAGCCTATGCGGCAGAACATCAGCCCTTTACTCAGCCACTTGAGGATCAAATTGAGCTTTTGGATAGCGATCCTTTAGCCATTGGTTCTCATACCTACGACTTTGTCATGGATGGATACGAGGCTGGCGGCGGTGGCATGCGTATTCATGACGCTGCTCTTCAGATGCGTATTCTAGAGAAGCTTGGGTTTGATGAGCACAGCGCGCGTGAGCAATTTGGCTTCCTCATGGAAGCCCTGGAGTTTGGTGCTCCTCCTATGGGTGGTTTTGCCTTGGGCTTGGATCGCGTTTGTATGCTGTTAGCTGGTTGTGATTCCATTCGTGATGTTATGGCATTCCCTAAGACGAGTTCCGGCTCTGATCTTATGAGCGCTGCCCCGAGTGAAGTCTCCACGCAACAGCTTAAGGAAGTATCTTTGCGTATACGCTAGCCTTAAACGACCTTGCAGATGATCTCAGCGACTTTGCGGGCACGTCTGGATATAAGCTTTGAACCTGAGCTTTGAACAGAGGCTTTGGGCATTAGTTTGATACCGAGAAAATCCTGTGGTTCAGTGTGAGCTACAGGATTTTTCTTTCTCTTTTATGTTGTTCTCGCTGTGCTATGAAGCAGGGGTATCAGTAGGGCTACAAGGTAGGCGCATCAGTAAAGTACTGAGGGAACCGTTCCATAACAACATCAAGTTTTTGTACTGAGCTGTTAATTTCTGATTGGATAGCTTGGTTAATACCAATACTGTCATTAATTCCCAGATATAAATACTTATACAGCTGCTGACAATAGTGTGTATTGGGCTCTATAAGCTTGGTAAGAAGCAGGATATAACGCAGACGCTCTAGGGGCACCGTCGCCTGATAGAGCAATTCCCACAGATAGCCTTTGTGGGCCGCAGTATAAAGCAACTCCCAAAACTCACTGGTAACTTGAGTGTATAAATAAATATCTGCAGAGCTCTCTACTAGCTGTTTTTGTACTTGAATATTTTTGTTTAGTTTTTGTAAGAACTCATCAGATACATTGCCTACCAGCTGAGAAATAATTATTGGTTCAATAACAGAGCGCAAAAAAATGCCTTGTCGTAGAGCATCAATACTAATAAGGGAGACATGGGTGGCACTTTGGGGTGCCACATCAACCAGACGGCGATCGCGCAACAAGCCAATTGCTTCATGAACAGGCGTGCGAGATACAGCGAGCTTATCGGCAATAAGGCGTTCTCGTATCCATGCGCCAGGAGTCATGTGCAGCATGAGAATGTTGTATTCCAATACACGGTAGGCGTATGCGGAACCGGTCTCACTCTCTATACGAGGAAGCACTACCAGAGAATCGGTAATGGACTCAGGTTTTTGATTGCCTCCAATGGTTGTTGCGCTCATAGCACACCTAGCTTCTTTGCTGTTTCAGTCTGTTGTCATAGCGCAAATATATCAATTACGTATAAATCTGAGCGATATAGTGGAGCGTTTTTCGATTATTGGAGGTAGAAGACTCGTAAGCGTTGCTTTTTAGTTAATGGTTAGGAGTGTGTATACAAGAGCATCGTTTGTACACACACGTTCAATGACTTCTTCTCGTGGTGTTAGGGCAATATGGTTCTTGTTGAGTCTCGTAACATTACAGGAGAAAGCGGGGGTGTAATTTAACGACAACCCACTCTTACCTACCGCTCTGCGCAAAAATTATTACATAAAAATAGTTAACCACGGTTGCCATTAGTGTTTAATCAGGTTAACATTGTCTCTCAGTCCAAGTTAACACTATCAATGTTACTGTGGATTAGGAGTAGGTATATCTGTTTGGAGCAGGAAATGAGTAGCAATTTTACTGATGGTACGCGTACCTCTGTTTCTGCTACACCACAAATGCCCTTATCGCTCATTCATGATGGTGGGATTGTGCATGTTGCCCGTATCAAAGGCTCACCGTCTATGCGTCAGCATCTTTCAGAGCTCGGCTTTGTAGAGGGAGCTGAGATTAAGGTTTTATCCCGCATCAATGGCGATGTAGTTGTAGGCATCAAGGGATCCACCTTTGGACTTGACCGCAAAATGGCATCTCACATTTATGTAAATTAGCTTTTACCTTATAGATAGCTTTTAATTTGTGTATTAGTGACGCGATGGAAGGAAGGAATATGCCAACACTTCGCGATGTTAACGTTGGTGAAGCTTGCACAGTAGTCAAGCTTACAGGCACTGGTGCAATTAAGCGCCGTATTATGGACATGGGCCTTACTAAGGGTACAAGGGTTCTTGTTCATAAGGTCGCACCACTTGGTGACCCAATTGAGGTAACCGTACGTGGGTATGAGTTGACTCTGCGCAAAGATGAGGCTCAGGTAATTGAAGTGACCGATATTGTCGATACGGTCGATGTTGTAGATACAGCCGATGATGTTGTTACAGAAGCGTAGGTAGGGAATTATGGCAGATATGATCAATATTGCACTTGCTGGTAACCCTAACTGCGGTAAAACCACGCTGTTCAATGAGCTAACTGGATCAAATGGCTACGTGGGTAACTGGCCTGGCGTTACGGTTGAGAAAAAAGAGGCTACCTGGAAGAAGGACAAGAACGTTCTGTTTACCGACCTTCCCGGCATCTACTCGATGAGTCCTTACTCTCCTGAAGAGGTAGTCTCGCGTGACTTTGTCATTAACGAGAAGCCCGATGCTGTTATTAACCTGATCGATGTAACCAACATCGAGCGCAGCCTGTATTTGGCAACGCAGATGCTCGAGACCGGCCGTCCTGTTGTTGTCGGCCTTAACATGTGCGACCTTCTCAAAGAGCGTGGCGATGTAATTAACGCCGCACTGCTCTCCGAGCGTTTGGGTGTGGATGTTCTTGAGATCTCTGCTCTGCGCAACACCAACGTTACCGAGCTGGTAAACGCCGCAATTGATGCTGGCAAGCAGCATAAGGTTAGCCAGGGTATTAAGCTGTTTACTCCTGAGGTTGAGTCTGCATTGCAGGCCATTGCTTCTGAGATCAAGGACAAGGTTGAGCCCCACACTCTGCGTTGGTATTCCATCAAGCTGTTTGAGCGTGACGTAGAGGCAATTAAGCCCCTTAACCTGTCTGAAGAATCTCTTGCTAAGATCGAGACGCTTATTACCCCTGTGGAAGAGGCGCGCGATGATGACTCTGAGTCCATCATTACCTCAGATCGCTATGAGTGGATTTCTTCCATCATGGAGGAGTGCGTAACCAAGGCTCCTGCTCGGCTTACTATCTCTCAAAAGATCGACAAGGTCGTTACCTCTCGTTTGCTGGGTATTCCCATCTTTATTGCAGTCATGTCCTTCATGTACTGGTTTGCGCTGGTAGCTGTAGGTACTCCTGCCAGTGACTGGGTTAACGATAATCTGTTTAGTGACGGTTTCTTTATCTCTGCTTCTGGTTCCAATGCCTACACAGAGGCCAAGGAAGCTTGGGATGGCGAGCACTATGGCGATAAGGTCGAGGGCTATATTGCCGCTGCCGAAGAGGCTGGTGTTGACACCGAGGGTGTTGCAGATGCAGTTTCCGAGGGTGACACTGAGGCCGTTACTACGTTTGCTGCCGCTGCTAAAGAGACAGGCGTTGTTGCCAAGGATGTTCCCATCCATGATGAGGATGGCAACCTTGTAGATGTTGATGACGAGCCTGTAACTAAGGTTGATGCAGAAGGTATGCCTGCCGATAAGAGCGTTCAGCTCCAAACTATCGAAAAGATTGACGCAGATGACTTTGTGGCAGCTGCTGAAGGCGCTGCAAATGAGCCTGCTGCCGAGGATTACGAGGGCTTTGTTCCTTCCATTCCTACTGCTATCGAGGGCTGGCTTACCAATGCTGGCGCATCTCCTATGATGGTCTCTTTGGTTACAGAGGGTATTGTCGGTGGCGTTGGTGCTGTTTTGGGCTTCATTCCTCAGATGTTTGTCCTGTTTGTTTTGCTGTGCTTCCTTGAGGACTGCGGCTACATGAGTCGTGTTGCCTTTGTTATGGACCGTGTGTTTCGTCGCTTTGGTCTGTCTGGTAAGTCCTTCATTCCTATACTGGTTTCTTCTGGTTGTGGCGTTCCTGGCGTTCTGGCAACTAAGACCATTGAGAACGAGAATGACCGTCGTATGACCGCAATGCTTACTACCATGATTCCTTGTGGTGCTAAGCAGCCCATCATTGCACTGGTTATGGGCGTTTTGCTGGGTGGCTCTAAGGCCTGGTGGATTGCTCCTATGTTCTACTTCTTGGGTCTTTTGTCCATCATTATCTCTGCAATCATGCTAAAGAAGACCAAGCCCTTCTCAGGCGATCCTGCCCCATTTGTAATGGAGCTTCCTGATTATCACCTTCCAGCACTGAAGTCTTGGTGGCTGCATGTTTGGGAGCGCGTAAGCGCATATGTTAAGAAGGCTGGTACCATCATCTTCTTGGCTGCTGTAGGCATTTGGGTTCTGTCTCGTTTTGGTTGGGCTACCTGGGATGGCGGCAGCGGTGCCTTTGGTTTCCTTGAGAGCCTTGACGGTGCTCCTGAGGAGTACATGGATTACTCCCTGCTGGCTGCTGTTGGTAACTGGGTTGGTACTATCTTCATTCCTCTGGGTAACAATTCTTGGCAGGCTGCCTCTGCATCCATCTCTGCACTTATCGCTAAGGAGAACCTGGTTTCTACCTTTGGTGCCCTGTATGGTTTGGGTGATGCTGGCGAGAACTCGGTATCTATGTGGAACGGCTTTGCCAACATGTTTACCTTTGGCGGTACGTTAAATCTGGGTGCTATGTTGGCGTTTGTAGCGTTCAACATGCTTAATGCACCTTGTTTTGCTGCTATGGGTACCATCCGCAAGCAAATGGATGATCCTAAGTGGTTCTGGTTTGCCATTGGCTATGAGTGCGGCTTTGGTTGGGTAGTTGGTATGATTATCTACCAGCTGTACGAACTGGCCACCACTGGGCATTTTGGTGTATGGACTGTTATCGCGATTGTTGCCTTGGCTGGCATGTTGTTCCAGCTGTTCCGTCCTATGCCAAAGCACGAGCATACTGACGACAAGATCGTAGAGAAGCTTGCGTAATCTACTACCTCTGGCCAGCCTTGTTCTAACGACGAGGGTGTGTGCAAGCGCCTGGTCAAACTGAATATTCCTCGCATCATGGCATTACTGTTATGGTGCGAGGTTTTTGTATAGGTGAAGACCGTGTTTTGAGTTGTTTGCGTCGGGTCCTTTTTTGTGGGTGGAGATGGACTATACTATACGAACATATGTACGAAAATAAGAGAACATATTCGCATGACTATCTTAAATCCGACGAGGAGCGTATATCTCGAGCGGTGAGTATTGCGCGAGAAATCTTGGCCAAAATTGCTGCTGGAGAGATTAGTGCGTTTAGCAAGAGGGAGTATTGCGATAAGCCCCTTATACGTACGGGCAGGCAGTTGTTACAGGATAAGGAGCGGGACAAACCGCGGCCAACACCTCAGCGTATTTTAGAGATGCGTGGTTTAGCCAAACGAGCTGGATGGCATAACTATCATTATGGGGGCTCTCAACTGTTTTATGAACAGGCATCCTTTATGGCAGATTTTGAGGATGATTGTGACTACACCAGTCATTTTTCCTGCTATTACCCTACGTATGAAGATATGAGTAACTTGGATGCGCGCGCATATTTTAGCTGGCGTACCAAATTGAAAAACCATACCATTACGCATGCTCCACTCTCTTTTTTGTTTGTGTATGCCTATGAGCTGCTGTGTAAAGTAGGCGTGGCATCTGCTCAGCAAGCTATGACTATGCTTGGCGTTTTGCGCGACAGCTTTTGCAAAGATGGAGCCAACAGAGTTCTTGATGCCTATCTGCAGGCCTGGATGTTGGATTTTGCCGTATGGCATGACTTGCCCCTAGAGTATGCCCATGCTTCTTTTATGCACTTCAACGCAGTATACGAGTTACGAGAGCTGGAACAAAAGCTTGTACAGGCGCAACTTACTTCCTCACAGGCCTCACAGATTAATGAGGGGCAGTTGTTTGAGTTGTTGTGTAGTGTGAGTTCATATCATTTAGAAAAATCAAAACTCTATACTGTCTATCCCGCATTGGTACAACAAGCGTGTGCACGTGTGTTTATTAAGATGGTTAATCACTGCAAAACGCGCAGGAAAACGGGGTATATTGACGGTCTGTTTGGGCCAGCTGTGTGTGAACCCTACACTATGTTTTCCGGTGCCATTTTTTATACACCGCAGGCACATGCAGATCAAGTACGAGCAACTCCTTGGCATGTGGTGTATAGCTGCCATGATGGGCGCTGGACTATTTCCAAGCCTTGCAAGGCCAAGAAGAAAAGTGGTGAACTTGGTAATCTCTTGTATGAAATAGATGTAGCCTTGCGCCAGACCCTACAAGAGGTAACAGCACTTAAGCCGCGTGAGATTCCAAAGTATCAACGCTCGTATGTTACCGAGGCGGTTCAGCAGGTAGTGGAAGAGAAAAACCGTATTGAGGCTGCTCAGGTAAGTATTAATCTAGACTCTTTAGCTGCTATTCGTAGTGATGCCGCTCAAATATGTGAGGTATTGTTAGTAGAGGAAGAACGCGCGCTTGAGTCTGAGTGTGAGCTCGCGTTTGCAGCTCAGGCTTCAGAAGAGACTCGGCAGATGAGCTTATTGGTGGATGAAGCAGGTATGCCCTTAGAATCCAAAATAAATAATGCAGCAAACATAAGGCTTCTCGGCAATTACCAAAAGCAGCTGCTGCAAGCTGTCTTAGAAGGCAAACCTCTTCCAAAAGCAGACGTGGGTAGCATGCTTTCAGTTGAGGTTGACCACATCAATGAGCTGCTCTATGATCTGGTGGATGATACCGTTTTAGAGTTTGATGGGCAGCGGGTAAGCTTGGTAGAGGACTATCGCAAAGACGTAGAGGAGTTTTTACGTGCCAACTAATTCAGTTCGTGTGCCTAAGCGCATTGCCGGTGTTCTCATCAATTCCCTTAAGGGTGGCGTAGTGCCGCGCGTGGGGCTGCCCTACATTACGGTTGGGCGTAAGGATGAGATTGCCGCGCTGCTTCGTGATTTGTCTATGGTGGCAGATGGTGGTGTATCGTGCAGGTTTGTTGTTGGTCGCTACGGAAGTGGCAAGAGTTTTTTGCTGCAAACCATGCGCAATCATGCAATGGGAAACAATTTTGTAGTTGCGGATGCAGATCTTTCGCCCGAGCGTCGTCTTCAGGGAACGCGTGGTCAGGGTCTTGCTACCTACCGTGAGCTCATTTCAAACTTATCTACCAAAACGCGCCCAGAAGGTGGTGCACTGACGCTTATTTTGGATCGTTGGGTTACGACGGCTCAGTCCAAGGTGATTGCTGCGGGTGTATTGCCCGAAGACGCCCGTTTTGTAGATGAGGTCCAAAAGGAAATATATGCCTCATTGGCTGATTTGCAAGAGCTGGTACATGGTTTTGATTTTGCCAAGCTTTTATCATCATATTTTCGTGCGTATATGGAGGGTAATGATGAGCTTAAAGCACATGTTATCCGTTGGTTCCGCGGTGAGTATCGTACTAAGTCTGAAGCGCGCGCCGAGCTTGGTGTAACAGCAATTATTACGGATGATGATTGGTATGACTATCTCAAGTTGTTTGCACGCTTCTTGCGTGGTGCCGGCTATGAAGGTTTGCTCATCCTCATAGATGAGCTGGTTAATCTGTATAAGATTCCTCATGCTGTCTCGAGGCAATACAACTATGAGAAGCTCTTAACCATATATAACGATGCTCTTCAGGGCCGTGCTCAGTACCTTGGCATTATTATGGGTGGAACACCACAGACAGTAGAGGATAGGCGTCGTGGTTTGTATTCGTATGAAGCGCTGCGCTCACGCTTGACGCAAGGGCGTTTTGGTCGTGAGGGAATGTCTGACCTGTTGGCTCCTGTAATTCGTTTAACAGCACTCACGCCTGAGGAACTTCTGGTTCTTATCGAGAAACTCGCGGGTATTCATGCGGGATTATTTGAATATGACCGTCGTCTTAATGAGGCTCAGTTAGCAAGGTTTTTAGAGGTAGAACTATCCCGTGTAGGTGCACAAACACACATCACGCCTCGTGAAGTAATTCGCGATTTTATCGAGTTGCTGGACATCATGTTTCAAGACCCTACTGTGACGATAGAGTCTCTTTTGGCAGATGGATCTTTTGGACAGCATGGTTTTCTGGAAGCTACAACAAGTGGTGATTCTGGCAGTTCTGATTCTGGCGGCTCTTATGGCACTTCAGATGAGGCATCGGGATTTGCCGAGTTCACCATTTAGGGTGTTTTTTGCATAACATTTTGCCTACAAAACTGTAAAAAAGATATATTATTCTAACTTTTAGCAATATACTAGAGCGAGAGGTTTACTTAAGGTAACTTTTGTAACAGTATAGGGGCAAAGCATGGACGTGCAAAAAACAGTACAAACAGATCAAAAAGATTTTATTTGCGTATCTGATGTATGTAAAAGCTACGGTCAGGCAGATGCCAAAGTAAGTGTTCTTACTGGTATTACCACCACCATACACCAAGGTGAAATGTGCGTTTTATTTGGGCCATCTGGCTCAGGCAAATCCACCTTCCTTAACTTGCTTGGCGGTTTGGAATCGGCTGACGCTGGTTCTATTGTGGTGGATGAGCAAGACATTACCCAACTGTCTGCTAAACAGCTGGTGGAGTATCGTCGCAAAGAATTAGGATTCATCTTCCAGTTTTATAACCTCATACCAGACTTAACCATTCGCGAGAATATCGAGGTAGGTGCCTACGTTTCCAAGGCTTCCTTACCCATAGATGAGCTATTGCACAATTTGGGGCTTTGGGAACATCGAAATAAGTTTCCCAACCAGGTATCTGGTGGCCAACAACAACGCTGTTCCATCGGTCGTGCGCTGGTAAAAAATCCTCGTCTTTTGCTGTGTGACGAACCTACGGGTGCATTGGACTATACAACCTCCAAGGAAATCTTGCAGCTTATGGAACAGGTAAATCGTCAATATAGCTGCACTATGGTCATAGTTACTCATAACGATGCTATTAGGCATATGTCACATCACGTTTTGCGTCTGCATGATGGCCATTTGGTAGAGGATTACCTACAAACACAGCTGGTGCCTGCTAAGAATTTGGAATGGTAGGTAGGTATGTCACCGCTTATTAAACGACTTCCGCGTGATTTTGTTCACAATTTAGGTAAGTACCTAGGATTGTTTTTCTTGCTCACCATTACCATTGCTATGGTGTCGAGCTTTCTGACGGGTGCAAGTTCCATCCAAAAACTCATTGCACAAAATAGAGCCGTAAGCAATCTTGAAGATTTTTATATCACTACGCAGTTTAAGATTCCTCAAGACGTCATTACAAAGATTCAAAATCAGGGGTCTAACTGCAAGGTGTATGAGAACTTCTACACTGATGTTCAATTTACGGCCCCGGGAGCACATAAACAAACTACGGCGCGCCTGTTCAAAAACCGTACTGACTTTAATAAGGTTAGTTATGTAGAGGGTAGGGCCCCACAACAAGATACAGAGATTGCTCTTTCGCGTACCTACTGCAATAACAACAATTTGCAGATTGGGGACAAAGTTTCTTTGGATGGGCATACGTTTACGATTACGGGTTTTGTAAGCCTGCCTGATTATCAAGTATTAGAAAAGAAAAATACCGATTTGCTCTTTGACGGAGTGACCTTTACCTTAGCCCAGGTTACCAATGAGGCATATGATCAACTGGCAAAGACGTCTGTATATAGATACTCAGTCGTGTTGGATGACAAGACCATGAGCTTGAGTGATCGCGTGACGTATGAACGTGACGTGGCTCAATTGCTTACCAACAATCAGGTGTCTTTAACTGAGGTAATAGATAAAGAAGACAACAGTGCCTATAACTATGCCGATAAGGACCTTGTAGGAGACAAAAAAGGCTGGATAGTTGCAGGTGCAATCTTGTTGGTGGTAGTTTCATTTGTCTTTGTGGTACTTACCAAGGCTACTATTCTGTCTGAAAGTGCTGCTATTGGCACCCTTCTTGCTTCAGGTTATCGCAAGCATGAGCTTATTGCGCACTACATGGTCTTGCCAACGCTTACGGGGCTGCTGGCGGCAGCGGTGGGCAATGGTATTTGCTACAGCGGTTTTGCTGAGTTTATGGCATCAAACTACTATCGGTCATATGATATCGTGTCCTTTACGCCGATTTTCTCGATAGAGATTTTTGTCTTTATGTCTGTTATACCAGTGCTTTTACTAATGAGCGTTAATTTTATTGGTATTGCCGCCAGCCTGAAGGCAACGCCATTAGAGTTTTTGCGCCAAGAAACGCGCCACCATACGCGCAGGAGCAAGCTGGTATTTCCGGACCGTTGGAAGTTTTTACGCCGTTTTCGTGCACGTGTTTTGGCAAGAAATGCGCCGCAGTTTCTTATTTTGTTTTTGGGAATTGTGTTTTCAAATATCTTACTGCTTATGTGTCTGTGTATAGTGCCTTTGGTGGAAGAGTATGCTACACAGATGACCAAGATGGTACCTGCGCAGCATATATATACGCTTAAGGCGCCGTTGGAGATTGATGTTACACCTGCTCAGGCAGATGCCGCCTCCGCTCTTAGCATGTTGCACAAATACGAGCATCCAGAAGATGAGTTAAGCGCTGCTCGATACTACGATTTGCTCATGCGAGCATCCGCGTTAGAGTCCGATTCATATACTGCGGCTGGCCATCCCGTAAACATGTATTCCAATGCAGCTAAGACTATCGAGAAGTCCGAAAAGTTTGCTGTAACAACGCTTGAAATACCACGTGCAATTTCTGGCAAAGGCGAGGAAGTGAGCGTATACGGAATTGATCTTAACTCTGATTACTGGAAGTATGATGTGTCGGGTGGCAAGATTGTTATTGGTCGCGGATTAGCACAAAAATGTGGTCTTGTTCGAGGGGAGCAGTATACCTTTACGGATCGATATACCTCAGATACCTATGTGATTGCGCCTGATGTTATTGCAGGTAGTCAGACAGATATGAATGTGTATATGAGCCGTACTACATGGTGTGAAATCTTTGGTAAGCCAGCTGATTACTTTAATGGATATGCTTCTAACAAACCACTGCTGTTGGACGAAACCTATCTTGTAGCGCAAACAACGCCTGACCAAATGGCTTCTGCAGGCGAGCAAATGAGCCTTTCTATGGGCGGCGTGCTTTCTATGCTTATGTGGGTTGCCATCCCCGTTTCTGTATTGCTTATTTTCTTGCTTACTAAAACAAGCATCGAGCAGTCTGCACGCTCTATCTCCTATATGAAGGTTTTTGGATATACCGAGAAGGAAATTCGCTCGTTATATTTGCATCCTATAACGCTTGCGGTTCTTGTATCTGAAGTGTTGTCCATTCCAATAATCATTGCACTTGTGAATGAGCTTATGCGTCAAATGATGGCTGATTATGCGGGTAATTTCCCGCTTAATTACCGCCCAGAACTGCTTACTCAGGTATTGGCAATTGGCATTGCAACGTATGTAGTGGCAGCTTGTATTCATATGTGGAATATCCACAAGATCAGTCTAGCTGAGGCACTTAAAGTGTACGAGTAGTATACTACGAACAAGTGTACTGTTTTGTTCGTAAGGAGTTGCGCATGCCAGATGTATTTGAGCAATACGCTCCATTTGTGCGTGACTTTATCTACGAGCATGAGTGGGAATCCTTGCGGGCGATTCAACTTGCTGCTGCAGATGCCATTTTCAATACTACGAGCAACGTATTGCTTACCTCTTCTACCGCTTCAGGTAAAACTGAGGCAGCATTTTTTCCAATCCTTACTGAGCTGTGGGAGAATCCTCCTACCTCAGTGGGTGCTTTGTATATTGGTCCGCTTAAGGCGCTTATAAATGATCAATTTTATAGACTTGAAGATTTATGTGCTCAGGCGGATATTCCAGTTTGGCATTGGCATGGGGATGTAAGCGCTTCTCATAAAACAAAGCTGCTTAACCATCCCTGTGGTGTTTTGCAAATTACACCAGAGTCTCTTGAGGCACTACTTTTGCGGCGGCACGCAGAAATTCCAGCACTCTTTCATGATTTGCGTTATGTAGTTATAGATGAAGTTCATTCACTGTTGCGCGGGGATCGTGGCATGCAAACACTTTGCTTGATTGAGCGCCTTTCTCGCTTAGCAGATGTGAATCCACGAAGAATTGGACTGTCTGCCACCATTGGTGACCCTCAGTCTATGGCTGCTGTTCTTGCGGCAGATACAGGGCGCGCAACCGTTATCCCCCGTGTGGTTGGACCTCGCCAAACCTGGCGTCTTTGTATGGAGCATTTTTATACTTCTGGTCCTCAGGCAACAGAGTTGCACAAAGAGGCAGGTCAGGATCAAGATAGTAGTTCGCAAGCAGAACTATCATCAGAAAAAACAAATGGTGCGCCAGCGCTTGCCGATCCTGGCCTTGGTTATATTTACGAGCATACCCGTGGCAAAAAGTGTCTTGTCTTTTCTAATTCTCGGGAAGAGTGTGAGGCCGTTACGAGTACCTTGCGTTCATATTGCGAGTATAACCACGAGCCAGATAGGTTTTTAATTCATCATGGCAATTTGTCCTCCAGTCTCCGCGAAAGTGCGGAAGATCGTATGCGTGATGATGACGTAGCTCTTACTACTTGTGCTACCGCTACTCTTGAGCTTGGTATTGATATTGGTCGCCTAGAACGGGCATTTCAAATAGATGCGCCCTTTACGGTTTCCAGCTTTTTGCAGCGTATGGGCCGTACGGGCAGGCGTGGTTTGCCACCACAGATGTGGTTTGTCATGCGAGAAGATCAGCCAGAACCGCGCAGCTTAGTGCCTGCAACAATACCTTGGAAATTGCTACAGGGCATTGCCTTGGTGCAGTTATACATAGAAGAGCGTTGGGTGGAACCTGTACGAGAAGGTCGCTTGCCTTATAGTTTGCTCTATCATCAAACCATGGCAATATTGGCATCTTCTGGTGATCTAACACCGGCTCAATTAGCTGGTCGGGTACTTAGTCTTTCTCCCTTTAAAACAGTGAGCACAGATGATTACAAACTGCTGTTACATCACCTTTTGCAGACGGAGCATATTCAGAAAACAGAAGAGGGTACCATACTGCTCGGGCTGGCAGGGGAGCGCGTTACCAATACCTTCCGCTTTTACGTCGTGTTTGTAGAAAACGAAGAATACACCGTTCGCTGCGAAAGTCAGGAGCTGGGCACGGTCGTGCAGCCACCTCCTGTAGGGGAAAAGCTGGCTATTGCTGGGCATGTTTGGCTGGTAGAAGAGCTAGACTACAAGCGCAAACTTGTGTATGTAACCCTAGTTAAAGCTAAGGTACCAGCTTATTTTGGTAACGTTGCAGGAGATGTTCACACACGTATTTTGGAGCGTATGAAGCAGGTGCTCCAAGAGCAAACAGACTATGCCTATATGCTTCCTCAAGCACGGGCGCGTCTTTTACAGGCGCGGGATGTGGCACAGGCAGCTCTTATTAGCGATAAGCCTCTGATCAATCTAGGTGGTGATACTTGGGTATTATTTCCCTGGTTAGGCACCTATGCGTTTTTGGCTCTTGAGCGCATTATAAAGCGAAAGCTTCCAGCACGCTTGGGGCTTAAAGGTATAGATGTATACCGTCCCTATTACTTTCAATTTAGAATGAATGCAACTCCAGAAGAGTTTTTTGAGACTCTATCTGAAGTTGCATTGGCAGATCTTGATCCTATGGAATTACTCTTTGATTCAGAGCTTCCCTTATTTGATAAGTACGATGAATACCTTCCCCGTGAACTCGTACGCAAAAGCTTTGCCCATGGCGTGCTTGACATACAGACTGCGCGTGCACGCATTATGCAGTGGATACAAAGCGAGTTGGGGGCGCACAAAAACTGAGCTCTGGTGCCGGACGCTTCCTACCGCTTCTTTTGCTCCTCGGCTTCACGGCGCTCATCTGCACCACGGCGATTATCGCCCTCAATTTCTTGAATGGGAGCAATGTCTTGAGTGGTTTCCAGAGCGCCAAGATAGGTGCCATCCTGGTCACGTACGGCAAAATAGCGGATGTAGAGGAATTTGCCGTGCAGATGAATCCAAAACTCGTACGAGTCACGAGCACCGCTCTTAAAGTCATCAAATACTTGATGTACCATCGCTTGACTGCGCGGTGGGTGGCAATCATATACGTCTCTACCTAGGCAACTCATGGGACGCGGGAATGCGCGAGTGTCTCCATGGCTAAAATAGCTGGTCTTATCGTCTGCATCGACAAAGGTAATATCCAAAGGAATGGTGTTGAGAACAGCGTCAAGCTGTGCGGCGGTAAACTCTCCGGTAGAAAGCTTAATCTTCTCAACAGATGTGGTATGAGTAGCATCAGAATCTGCGGATGTAGCACGCTTCTTTTCCATACTACGTACGGCGGCATCGGCAAGGTCCATCGCAGTGGCACGCCATGTTGGAGGCTGCTCGATAAATGCCCAGCCGTACTCTTTTTCCTCGCTGGCAATTTGAGTCCAGTCGCGTGCATTGAGCGTTTCTAAAGATAGAGGTATTAGTACATTTTCTTCCTTGCTTACCATGGACTCCATGCCATCTACCGCTTCGGTCAAAGGAGTTACCACGCGCACAATAAAGGCCTTGGCAGGAACAAGCAGTGCACGCTCAGAACTGTGACGAGCGGCAGCAAGAGCTTCTCGGACCTCATCGTCCTTTGCCCACATAACCTTGGAAGGACTAGAAATATCATTTTTTTCTAGGTGCGGGAAGAGTAGCTCTTCCTTGCGCTTATAGTGGATGGACACGGGGGCAAGAAATTCAATGTCATCTACTATTTTCTGCGCAAGCTGCGGGTCACGCAGCTCTTCATCCATGGCGTTTGCTTGCGCAATGTCTGCACGCACCCGGGCGATGCGCTCAAGAATTTTTTTATTTTCCTCGCGCATGGTATGCACAGGGTGGCCGGGCTTTTCTTCGGGAGATCCAGAGAGAGGAACACAGCTTACCGCACCCTCAAACAACGTGGCATGTACATCGCAAAGCTTCTGCACACGCTCAATGGGTGTGCCAGCGGCAATGAGTTCTTGTTCTGCTTCGGCAATTTCAGAGCCGCTTACCTGAGCAAAGGCTGCGGCAAAGTCCTTTTGTACACTCTCAAGAGACTCGCCCTTATCGAGACGATCAAGGTAAGAGTGGAGCAGCGCCTTGCGCTCGGAAGCAGACGCAGGCTCATCTGTGCTGGCAGATGCTTCTTGAGTTGGTGTCTCAACAAAAGCCTCAGCGCTATCCTCGACGGACTTAGCGGCAGCTTTCGTGGCTGACGGCGTGGAAGAGGCACCGTATACAGTACCGTCTTCACCAAGTACCGTAAAACCAGCCTCGACAAAGGCAGCTATGATATCAGAGAGCGCAAGCTCTTTATACTCACAGCCGCGAGGTATGGTCATGAAACGACCCACAGACTGCAAGCGTCCGGGCTTGGTAATTTCATCAAAGCCGATGTCTGCCATGAGACCTTTGACCTCGGGGTATTAGTATTTGAGATCGAAAGAGCGGTTCAGCAGGAATGCCGAGACCGATCTCGTATG